>Ga0307492_10000220_pt1 | contig 24481 bp, 25 predicted proteins | sample SI3LmetaG_FD_202365 | JGI IMG/M metagenome (GOLD analysis project Ga0307492, IMG submission 202365) | Sea-ice brine microbial communities from Beaufort Sea near Barrow, Alaska, United States - SI3L | ecosystem: Environmental > Aquatic > Marine > Coastal | place: USA: Alaska | collected 2017-05-06 | reverse complement strand
GCGCTTGCCGGCCTCGAGGAACTCCTTCGACCAGCCGTAATACATCGAGGCAGCGATACCCTCGCGGCGGCAGAGCTCGGAGATATTCTCCTCGCCGCGCAATCCCTCCAGCACGATGCGGATTTTCTCTTCCGCCGAATACTGCCGGCGGGTCTGACGCCGAATGTCCTTCAGCACTTGTTCTGCCGGCGCTTTATCCGGCCCGGATTTCTGTTTCATCTGCGCTCCTTGCGGCTACGATGAACCAGAAATCCTCCCTTCGTGAAGACCCTCAATTTGTCTCAGGGGCGCTGACGGCAAACACCAGCCGAAGGCAAGTGATCCCGTGACGACCAAAGCGAGGAAAACTCTGTCTTCCAAGGTTCGCGTATCGGCTTCCTGTTAACTAGGCGCGGGCGTCGAGGACCGATTTTCGACTCCCATCGGATTGCACTGAGAACGGTAAGCGGCCGCTGCCACCATGGTAGGCGCTGACAGTCAACTGAGTCGAGCTGACTTGGTCACGTCCCGGGCGCGCTACCGCCCGACAGCCAAACGGGTACGGTCGAAGCCGGATTGCGACGGCGGTAATTCCCTCAAATGGAGCTCTTGTGATATCAAAGGCCTCCAAGGGGTCTTTCAATGTCAGAAAGCGGAGAAACGACCATCATCGATCCGGTGATCCTGAACCTCGCCGTCGCGTTGGGGATCGGCCTCCGGATCGCGGAGCGGGAACGTCGCAAGTGTTCCGGGCCAGTGCGTTCGCCCCCCGGAGAACGTTCGCTGTTACTTCGCTTGCCGGCGCTATCAGCTTCCTCGTCGGTCGCCAGATAATGCTCGTGATCACAACCGGAGGCGCCTTTATCGCACTCGTTGTTGGCGGCGGCATGAACAGGATCCCGGGCTTTGACCGGTGATCGCGTTGACGATGACCGTATTGCTCGGTGGACTTCGATGCAACATCCGGCGCTTGCCGGCGGGCTCGGAGCGATCATTGCCGTAGTGCTCGCGGCCAAATCTCTGGTTCATCGTCGTCAGAGACATCCTGGCGGAAAGTTACTAGAGAACGCCCTGCCATTCGCAGGAGCAACACTGGTCGTCCTGCCCCTCGTACCTAATTGTCCATGGGCTCCGACGGTGCATTCAATCATCATGCGATTGGGTTGTCGTCATACTAATCATAGCTATCAGCGAGCAGGTTTGGACTTCCTCTCTCGGGACTGGTTTCAGGCTCCATTTCGAGTACAGCGCTATCTGGTATCGGGATTCACGTCATCTGCTAACTCTTCCGTCATCTCGTCGCATCGGCCGCGCTGCAAGTGATCGGTTCGGCGAGATCGGCATCATCTTCGCCGCAGCCATCGCAGGTTTTGCCGCTACGCTCTCTTCCGCGGTCTTGGTTGCATCGCTTGTCGCATCAAGAAGACTGCCTGAGTCTGACGCGCTCAAACTGGGCTGAGATGATCGGACAGTCCCTCACGAAGATTCGGCAGTGATCAGTGTCAGGCAAACGGTTCGCCTTTGCAGCGCCGCCACGATAAAAGATCGGCAGCAGTATCAGCGTCAAAAGCGTCGATGATAGCAACCCGTCGATCACCACGGCCGATTACAGATCGCTCTGCAGGCAAGAATGCCGGCCCATCCCCTGACGGCGAACTATCCCCTTTTATCCTGTAGCCAGTCCACGATCCTCAATGTGCCAGAAACCAGGACATGTCCGTGCTTTTCAGCATTTCCCTGGTGACACCACCGAGCACCCGTTCGGTCAGAGCGCCGTGGCTGTAAACCCCGGCGACGATGAGGTTCGCACCCTCGCGTTCGGCCTGACCGAGCAGATCCGCGCAGACATCGTCTTGCGAGCGAGGGAGGTGCCAATGGCGAGCCTTCACCTTGTGACGACGCAGGTGCTCCGCCACCGCATCAAGCCGGTCGGCGGACACCTCGTCCCCGACACCGACGACCGCGACGCTCTCGGCACGCTCAAGCAGAGGGAGCGCATCATGCAAGGCCCGGCGGGCTTGCGAGCAGTCCTTCCAAGCCACCAACACGTTTGGGAAGCAAGTGTTTGCGGTCTTTCGTCCAAGACGCAGAACTGGAGTACCGGAGCGGAGAGCGAGGTCGGCCGGATCTGGCAAGACGCAGGCGTCGGCCTCGGACGAACTCGTGATTAGCAGATCGGTAGCCAGCAGATGGTCGCGCATTGCTTTAGTCGGCTCGCCGATGCCCGAACACCACTCGACCCCCTTCGGGTTCGCTCCAAACACCTTGTCGAACGCACTCCGGGCCGCAGCCAGAGCATCTTCCATGGCTCGGGTCTGCTCCTGGACGGAGAAGGCTTTGGGAGCCAGCGCCTCCGCCATCGACAGAGGGGGCCAAGCATAGGATACCACCGCAAGGTTAGAACCGAACTCGCTGGCCATGTCGCGAGCTCGATCAAGCGTTCGATAGAGGTCGCTGCGAGGGCATGCATCGACAACGATGTCGCAAAAGCTCATGGCGTCACTCCTATTCTTCAATGTTGCTCGCCGCGTTGAATCTTGCTCTTACAGATCGTATGCCGCCCCGGCGAAACTCCAGCCGGAGTGCGCGGCTCAAAGCACAGGACGCAGCTCCGACCGATTTCGGCCGTCACTACCTGCTGTTGCGACTGAGCGGAATGATAGTGGGGCAAACAAGCCGGCCACCGACCTGCACAAGGTTCTCCCCACGTTGCGCAGGCGCCGGTGGCAGGCTCTAAGCACGAACTGACGGCTGGCTGCGAAGGGCCGATCATCTCGTCTAACTGATAAGTCATTGGCAGATACTTGCCTGTGGGATAGCGGACCATCATCTTTGCTACCTTCATCGATGAATGACCGCTCATCATTGAGCCATGTCAAGGTTAGGAGCGCTCGCTGGCTGCATTCTGACTCTGCCACCTCTCGGTGGTAGGCGGCTGTACTCTCTCCTTCAGTGCTCAACTCCTAGAATCGCAATAGATGGAAACGAATGTCTAAGGTCAACTCGCAGACTGCGCCCGATCCGCTGGATGGATTGTCAGAAACGCTGGATCGCGCGGCGACGGCTGCCCTCGCGCAAACGACCTTCGGTCTTTCCCCCGCGACGTTAGCCCAGGCCTTCTCCGACTGGGGCCTGCATCTCGCCGTTTCGCCGGGCAAGCAGTTGCAGCTCGGCGCGAAAGCAATGCGCAAATGCATCCGGTTGGCTCACTATGCAGCCAGGAGCGCGGCGAAGAAGGACGCTGAGCCTGCGATCGAGCCATTGCCGCAGGACCGCCGCTTCGCGGACGCGGCCTGGGCTACGCCCCCGTTCAATCTAATCTCGCAAGCCTTTTTGCTGAACCAGCAATGGTGGCACGCGGCGACGACTGGCGTCGCGGGCGTCACCAAGCACCATGAGGACATGGTGGCGTTTACCGTGCGGCAATGGCTCGACACCGTGGCGCCCACCAATTTTCTCGCCACCAATCCAGACCTCCAGCAGCGCATCCTGGACACCGGCGGGCGATGCCTGATCGATGGAATGCGCAACCTTATGGACGACATGGGGCGGATGGTCCGCGGTCAACCGCCAGCTGGCGCGGAAGCGTTCCGAGTCGGTGAGACGGTCGCCACGGCCAGGGGCAAAGTAGTCTGCCGCAACAGGCTGATGGAACTGATCCAGTATGCGCCGACGACCGATATGGTGCGGCCGGAGCCGATCCTAATCGTGCCGGCCTGGATCATGAAATACTATATTCTCGACCTTTCGCCCGGGAACTCGCTGGTCAACTGGTTGACCGGACAGGGCTTCACGGTCTTCATGATCTCATGGCACAATCCGGGCAGCGCCGACCGCGATCTCGACATGGAGGATTATCGCCGGCTCGGACCGATGGCCGCGCTCGACGCCATCTGCGCGATCACCAGCGCCGCTTCTGTCCATTCGGTGGGCTACTGCCTGGGTGGGACGCTGCTGTCGATCGCCGCCGCGGCGATGGCGCGCGACGGGGACGAGCGGCTCGCCAGCGTGACCCTGCTCGCGGCCCAGACCGAATTCTGCGAACCTGGCGAACTGGGCCTGTTCATCGACCAGGGGCAGCTTAACCTCCTGGAAAGCATGATGTGGAGCCGAGGCTATCTCGACAGCAGCCAGATGGGCGGCGCGTTCCAGATCCTGCGCTCGAACGATCTCGTGTGGTCGCGCGTGCTCACCACCTATCTGATGGGTAAGCGCGAGCCGATGACCGATCTGATGGCTTGGAACTCCGACGGTACACGCATGCCCTCTGCGATGCACAGCCAGTATCTGCGCCAGCTGTTTCTCGAGGACGATCTGTCCGAGGGCCGCTACAAGGTCGATGGCCGCACGGTCAGTCTCTCTAGCATGCGCAAGCCAATGTTTGTCGTGGGCACGGAACGCGATCACGTCGCGCCGTGGCGATCGGTCTACAAGATCCATCGCCAAACCGGCGCCGCGATCGACTTCGTGCTGACGAGCGGCGGCCACAATGCCGGCATCGTGTCGGAGCCAGGGCGACCGCGTCGTTCCTATCGACTGCTCCGCCGCGAGGCGGACGGGCCGGTGCTTGATCCCGATGAGTGGCTAACCAGGAGCCTACTCTTTGAAGGAAGCTGGTGGCCAGCCTGGAGCGACTGGTTCAAGCAGCATTCCGGCGAAGCCGTAACGGCGCCGTCGATGGGGGCCCCCGACAAAAACTATCCGGTCATCGCCGACGCGCCCGGCCACTATGTACTGGAGCGTTGAGCGATGGCCAATGAGGCGATGATCGAGAACCGGACATTCGATGAAATCGGGGTCGGCGACACAGCCAGCATGACTCGGACGCTCCGCGACGAGGACATCAAGCTGTTCGCGCTCGTCTCCGGCGACGTCAACCCGGCCCATCTCGACGCCGACTTCGCGGCGACCGACATGTTCCGCCGCGTGATCGCGCATGGAATGTGGGGCGGCGGCCTGATATCCGCGGTGCTCGGCACTGAACTGCCGGGACCTGGCGCCGTCTATCTCAGCCAGACGCTGCGCTTTATCCGGCCCGTGGGCTTGGGCGACACGATCACCGCGAGCGTGACCGTCGCCGAGAAACGGCCCGAGCTCGGGGTGGTTGTATTCGACTGCCACTGCGTCAACCAGCAAGGCGACGAGGTGATCTCCGGACGCGCGGAGGTCAGGGCGCCGAAGGACAAAGTGCGGCGCCCCCGCATCGCACTGCCTGATGTACATCTGGCCGAGCATCGCGGCTATCGCCGTCTCATGGAGAAGACGACGGGCGGCGAACCGGTGGCGACCGCCGTCGCGCATCCCTGCAGCGCCGCTGCCATCACGGCGGCGGTGGAGTCTGCGGAGGCTGGCCTGATCACGCCGATTCTGGTCGGGCCTGAAGCGAAGATCAGGAAGGCTGCGGAGGAGGCCGGCAAGGACATCGCCGCGCTACGCGTCGTGCCGGCCGCCCACAGCCACGACGCGGCGGAGAAAGCGGTCGCGCTAGTGCGCGCCGGCGAAGCGCGGTTGCTGATGAAGGGATCGCTCCATACCGACGAACTGATGAGTGCGGTGGTCGCCGCCACCACCGGTCTTCGCACCGAACGCAGGATCAGCCATGCCTATGTCATGGACGTGCCGGACCATCCGGTGCCGCTCATCATCACCGACGCCGCGATCAACATCGCGCCGACGCTGGAAGAAAAGGCCGACATCATTCGCAACGCGATCGACCTTGCCCATGTGCTCGGCGGGGAGGAGCCGAAAGTGGCCATTCTCTCGGCCGTCGAGACCGTCAATCCGGCCATGGGCTCGACGCTCGACGCAGCCGCGCTCTGCAAGATGGCGGATCGCGCGCAGATTACCGGCGGCATTCTTGATGGCCCGCTCGCCTTCGACAATGCGATCAGTGCAGCTGCCGCGAAGGAGAAGGGTATTGTTTCTCCCGTCGCCGGCCGGGCCGACATTCTCGTCGTGCCTAATCTTGAGGCCGGAAACATGCTCGCGAAGCAACTGACCTTTCTCGGCGATGCGGATGCCGCCGGTATCGTCCTGGGCGCGCGCGTCCCCATCATCCTCACCAGCCGCGCCGACAGCCTGCGCACGCGCCTTGCCTCCTGCGCGGTCGCCGTGCTGATGGCGCGCACGGCGACCAAGGCGGCTCCAGGACTGCCAGCCAGCGCATGAAAGCCATCGTCAGCCTCAACTCAGGCTCGTCGAGCATCAAGTTTGCGCTGTTCACGCTCGAAGCGGCCGACAACCCCACGCTGTCAGCTGGCGGCAAGATCGAGCGGATCGGCATCGCGCCCAGCCTGATGGTCCGCTCAGCCGACGGCGATATCGTGCTGGAGCGCGACTGGCCGGACGGCGCATCGCTGACCCACGCCGAACTGCTAAAGGACATCTTCGCTTGGGCGGCGGAACGTCTGGGCGATCGCCAGGTGATCGCGATTGGCCACCGTGTCGTCCACGGCGGGACCGAGTTCGCCGCACCGCGTCTCGTCGACGACGCACTCCTTGACGCATTGGAAAAGCTCAGCCCGCTCGCCCCGCTGCACCAGCCGCACAATCTCGCCGCTATCCGTGCGATCGCGCAGCTCCGCCCAGACCTTCCGCAGGTGGCCTGCTTCGACACGGCGTTTCACCACGACAAGCCGCCGGTCGCCGCGCGCCTGCCCCTCCCGCGCGCCTTCCATGAGCAGGGCATCCGGCGCTACGGATTCCACGGTCTGTCTTACGAATATATCGCCCGGCGCCTGCGCGAGATCGATCCCGTGCTTGCCGCCGGTCGGGTGATCGCGGCGCATCTCGGCAATGGCGCCAGCCTGTGCGCGATGCGCGATAGCAAAAGCATCGACACCACCATGGGCTTCACCGCACTCGACGGGCTGATGATGGGAACACGCTGCGGCGCCATCGATCCTGGTGTTGTGCTTCATCTCCAGACACAGCTCGGCATGTCCGCGGCGGATGTCGAGGACCTGCTCTACCGCAAGTCGGGACTGCTGGGCGTGTCTGGAATCTCCAGTGACATGCGCACGCTGTCGGACAACAGCGGCCCCGAGGCCGAAGAAGCGATAGAGCTTTTCTGCTGGAGAGTCGCGCGCGAGGCGGGCGGCCTCATCGCCTCGCTCGGCGGGCTCGACGCCTTCGTGTTCACCGCCGGCATCGGAGAGAACCACGCCGATGTGCGCCGCCGGATCTGCGAGCGGCTCGCCTGGTCCGGCCTGCGGATCGACGAATCGGCCAATCGCGGCAGCGCTCTGCGCATATCCGTGCCCAACAGCCCCGTGGCCGTTCTTGTTATACCCACCGATGAAGAGCGGATGATCGCGCTTCATACACTAAAAGTCGTTAGAGAAGATCGTTCATAAAACCGTTCATTGCCCGGCGCTGCAAGCGACGTGATCGTCCGCATTACCAACAAACACACAGCAACGCGCCGGCTGCGCTACGCCTTTGCCCTATTGGACGCGGCTTTCCGTCACCTATGCAAACGGGAAAGCGCGGGAAGGCGCGGGATTGTGTTATGCCGGTAATCGAACTCCACGGTGTCGAATGGACCGTGCCTTCGTGCTACGCGTTACCGGGCGTTGCCACCCGCGAACGCAGCAAGTCGCGTAGCTTCGGAAATTCGGTCCGCACGTGCTCGTCCAGCGCATCCGCGAATTCGCGCGTGAGCCAGAAGCGCAAAACCGCATCGAACACGCGGCCCGGACCGCGAAATCCGACCTCGACCACGTGGGAGATCGCTACGCCCTCTGCCTGATCTTCGAGGCGCAGGATGAGTTTTCCGGGCAGCCGTACGCCCCTTATGAATTGCCACGTGATCTCCTTCCCTGGGATTGCGGCGGTCACGACTGCATGGAATTTCAGCCGAAACCGGCCAACATACTCATCCATGTAGACCGCGTTTCCGACATCTCCCGTGACCCGGCGCACAGTGTGAAACTGCAAGTGAACCCCGGGCCACCAGGCTTGATAGCTGGCGTCGTCGCAATTCAGCATGAAGTCCGTCACTTCACGGCCGTTCAGGCAGGGACGCGAATTTTGGTTTGCAGGCGTATCATCACGCGACCTTGAGAGTCTCGGCCCCTTCTCGGACATGGACGTGTCGTAGCTAAACCCTAAGATAGCCAAGCGACAATGCGAGGGCACGCTTGACCGCACGATCCCGACAAGGCGGGGGACGCACTCGCTGCCAGGATTCCACCCAGGCGCCGCGAAATTTTCTCGGCCGCAAGGGCCTGAGTCTCACATAAGCCGCTCCGAGCGGAGTCCCCAGCGTCGGTCCAGCGGCGTGCCGTCCGCTGCTGACGAACCGCGTACGATCGGCGGAGGTTCGGTGAACTCCAGTGCATCGAGGCCAAGACTTTCCTGCTATTAATCCAGAAGGCATGATGGCCTAGAATGCGATTGCACGGATGATCTACTCGTCAGAAGATCCCGGTCGCCTTCTTTTGTCTCCCTCATGCCAGCAATAGTGAGGTCCCGGTCACCAGAGGGCGCGATCTTAGCCTGGAAGTATCTAAGTAAAGAAGGACGTGAAGGTGACCGAAAAACTTCGCTTGGACATTCCAATCATGCTGCCGGGCATCCCCGACACTGATGACGCGTGCGTAGCTCGGCTGACATCGGAGATCCAGAGCCGCGAAGGGGTCGAGGAGGTTCATGTTGCCGCCGTCGGCCCCGGCGAGCCCGCTCAGCTCTGCATCCACTACGACCCCAGCATCGTACCGCTTCCACGCATTCGCGAGCTCGTGGCAAGTGCCGGAGCCAGGATCACCGAGCGCTTCGGCCATGTCCTGTGGCAGGTTGGGGGCATCGCTCACCAGCGACGGGCGCGTACGGTCGCTGATCGTCTGCGTGCAGAGCCGGGCGTGCTGGAGGCGGAAGCGAGCGCCGGCGGGCTGCTGCGTGTCGAGTTCGACCGGACCCTAGGTTCCGAGCAGGCCATCCGGGCTGCGCTCGCCGGGATGGGGGTCACGGTGACCGGGCCCATCGCCCGCCGGCCAGCCGCGAAGCCGGATCGCGAAGATCAAGTGGCCAATCTTCATGCAGGTCATGACCATGGCGAGCACAGCCCTGCACGGGGGGAGAAGGAGCACGATCACGCGCATGGCGGTCCTCTCGGGCCCAACACCGAGCTGATCTTCTCCCTCGCATGCGGCGCTCTCCTTGCGATCGGCTTCGCGATCGAGAAGCTCCTGCCCGCTGCCCCCGGCTGGTTGCCGACCACCTGCTATATCGCCGCCTATTTCTTCGGCGGCTTCTACACGCTGCGCGAGGCGATCGACAATCTGCGCCTCAGGAAGTTCGAGATCGACACGCTGATGCTGGTCGCGGCGGCCGGCGCTGCGGCACTTGGCGCCTTCGCGGAGGGCGCGCTGCTTCTCTTCCTGTTCAGCCTCGGCCACGCGCTTGAACACTACGCGATGGGACGCGCCAAGCAGGCGATCGAGGCCCTGGCCGAGCTCGCCCCGCGAACGGCCACCGTACGCCGCGACGGCGAGACCCGCGAGGTGCCCGTCGAGGACCTCGTGGTCGGCGACGTGGTCGTCGTGCGCCCCAACGAGCGGCTGCCGGCCGACGGGTTTCTCGTGAAGGGCGAATCCAGCGTCAATCAGGCGCCGGTCACCGGCGAGAGCATCCCGGTCGACAAGCGCCCGGTCGAGGATGCCGCAACGGCGCGCGCCAGACCCAATTCCGTGGGCTCATCCTCGCGCGTCTTCGCCGGAACCATCAATGGTGCGGGCGCGATCGAGGTGGAGGTGACGCGTCTTTCCACCGAGACCGCGCTGGCCAAGGTCGTCCAGATGGTCAGCGAGGCCGAGACGCAGAAATCGCCGACACAACGCTTCACTGATAAGTTCGAGCGCATTTTCGTGCCGGCAGTGCTGGCGCTCGCTTTCATCCTGCTGTTGGCATGGGTGGTGATCGACGAGCCATTCAGCGCCAGCTTCTATCGCGCCATGGCGGTGCTGGTGGCGGCTAGTCCCTGCGCGCTCGCAATCGCTACTCCGAGCGCGGTGCTGTCCGGTGTTGCGCGAGCGGCACGGGGTGGCGTTCTGGTGAAGGGCGGCGCGCCGCTCGAAAATCTCGGCTCGCTGAGCGCGATTGCCTTCGACAAGACCGGCACGCTGACGGAAGGCCGCCCACGCATCACCGATATCGTCCCGGCAGAAGGCGTTTCGGAAGAAGAGCTGCTGAGGGTCGCCGTCGCGGTCGAGCAACTCAGCGACCACCCGCTGGCGGCTGCAATTGCGCGCGACGGACGCGAGCGCCTGGGCCGGCGCGACGTCCCGGAGGCGCATGATCTCAAGAGCCTCACCGGACGCGGGGTGACCGCGACGCTCGACGGCAAGCCGGTCTGGATCGGCAAGGCCGAGATGTTCGGCGCCGACGGCATCGCCGCACTGGGCAAAGCTTCTGCGGCAGCAATCGCGAAATTGCGCGAAGGCGGCCGCACCACGATGGTCGTCCGCCATGGCGACAAGGAACTCGGCGCGATCGGGCTGATGGATACGCCACGCGCTGCTGCCCGGGATGCGCTTGCGCAGCTGCACGCGCTCGGCATCAAGCGGATGATCATGATCTCCGGCGACCATCAGAAGGTCGCCGAGGCGATCGCCAAGGATGTCGGGCTTGACGAGGCCTGGGGCGACCTGATGCCAGAGGATAAGGTCCAGGCGATCAAGAAGCTGCGCTCCGAGCAGAAGGTCGCCATGGTCGGCGACGGCGTGAACGATGCGCCGGCGATGGCGAACGCGACCGTCGGCATCGCGATGGGCGCGGCCGGCTCCGACGTCGCGCTGGAGACAGCGGATGTTGCGCTGATGGCCGACGATTTGAGCCATCTGCCTTTCGCGGTGGGCCTCAGCCGCCACACCCGCGGGATCATCCTCCAGAACGTGTTCATTAGCCTCGGCGTGGTCGCACTGCTGGTGCCGGCGACGGTCCTCGGCCTCGGCATAGGCCCGGCGGTGGCGGTCCACGAGGGCTCGACGCTGGTGGTCGTTGTCAACGCGCTGCGCCTGCTCGCGTATCGCGACAACAGGCGGTAGGGCTCTGGGGCATCTGAGGTGGCTGTGGACGCTCGCGCCGGCCACGCAAGCGGGTAGCTGCAAGGATTATATTGAGCATCTGCTCTATCCTTATTCCGCGTGTTGCCGATGTGTGGGGTATGGATCATCAGCGCCATTGGCACGATCATCGTCTAGTCTTGCAGTTCTAGAGTCGGAGAAGAATGGCAGAAGCTCAAAACAACCCACATCCAGGTCCTCGCCTGATTCTCCCCTTGCCGGGCAACGATGCCTTTGGACGGTGTCTGGCGGAAGACGGTCATTGGGAGCTCGGTACTATAGAGACGCGGCAGTTTCCTGACGGCGAGTCCTACGTCCGTATTCTCTCCGATGTTGCAGGCAAGGCGGTCGATCTGGTCTGCACGCTCGCACGGCCCGATGACGGCTTCTTGCGCCTTATCTTCGCGGCAGATGCCGCGCGGGCGCTCGGCGCGCGAGAGGTCACTCTGATCGCGCCTTATCTCGCATACATGCGGCAGGACCGCCGTTTTCAGCCGGGCGAGGCGGTGACATCGAAGAGCTTCGCGCGGCTCGTCTCGTCGAGCTTCGACCGGCTGGTCACTATCGATCCGCATCTGCACCGATATTCGACTCTTTCGGCGCTTTACACGATCCCGACGGATACGCTGCATGCGGCGCCGCTGCTGGCGGACTGGATTGCCGCGGAAGTCGACAATCCCCTTCTTGTCGGTCCCGACGAAGAGAGCGAGCAATGGGTATCGGCCATCGCCGCACGCATTGGCGCCCCACACGCGGTGCTGCGCAAGATCCGCCATGGCGATCGCAATGTCGATGTCGAACTGCCCGATCTGTCCAGATGGCGCGGCCGCCAGCCGGTGCTGGTTGACGACATCGTCTCGTCCGGCCGCACGCTGATCGAAGCGGCCCGCAAACTTCCGCTTCAAGACTTTGCACGACCCGTGGTGGTCGTGGTGCATGGCATCTTTGCTGAAGATTCTTTTCGGCGCCTTGCACCGCTTTGCGGCCGGATCGTTTCGGGAGACTCTATTCCTCACGAGAGCAATGCCATCGGCCTTGCCCCGCTGATTACGAGCGCGCTCGGGTCGATCATCACCTCTGCGGCAGATATTGTTCGCCACCGGCGTCCGCCAGAGCCTCTGGATGAGGTGGAGCGCGCCGGTCTCGATTCGTTTCCCGCGAGCGACCCGCCATCCTGGACGAGCGGAGCACGGTAAGGTATGCCGCCTCCTAAAACCCGATCCAACAAAGGCGACGATGCAGCATGAGCGGCACGGATTCCAAAATGTTCGACATTTGGCGCAAGGGGTATGGACCGATTGTCCATCGCGAAGAGACGGTCGAGCGCATACTGGCATTGGTCTCGTCCGGTCGAATCGACCCGCAACTCGACCCGCAACCGCTCTATCGGATGCTGGCACCAGGCCCTGAAGAACCGCATTCTGCTCGACAATTACTATCTGCCTGGAGATCTCGAACGGCAGATCGATGCCTTCGTCGTGCACTATAACCACGTCCGCTATCACGAGAGCATCGACAACCTCACGCCCGCTGACGTCTATTTTGGAAGAGCCGAGACGATCCTCGCCGAACGACACCGCATCAAGCGTGCCACCATCGCAAACCGCCGCTTGCAACACCGACTGCAGGCCGCTTAAACTCTAACCCCTGATGAGCCAGAGCCTCCGTTCTCGAAATGCCTGATCAGTCTCAAATTACCTGACGACGGACAAGTTCGATCTGGCCGGATGCCGGCGGATTCTGCTGGCGACGATTGACAAGCTGCCGTCCGGTCTGGGCCATGCGCGAGACCACAAGGATATCCCTCCCGTCCTCGCCGAGATCGGCAAGCTAACTCCGATCTTCGGTCGGCTCGAATCGATGGGGATGACAGCCAATTTCGTCGTCCGCCTGCGCACGACGCAGGACGTGCTGCGCAGGTCGATGCTGCGCATCTACCAGATCCAGCGGGTCGAGTTCGTTCCGTCGGTCCACGTGCTGGTCCAGACGCTGGTGTTCTCGATTGTCGCCATGATGATGTTCCTGAAGACCGAAGGCGATCCGGCATCGGCCATCATGTTCGGATTTATTTCCTATATGTTTGTCTATGCGCTTTACCTCGTCCGCCTGCTCGAGCAGCCGTTCGCCAAGGGACACGGGTCCGTGGACGATGTCAGTTTCTTCCTGCTGGACGAGCTCGAGGCGGGCTTGCGCAGATCGATGAACGAGCACGCCTCTTTGCATCCAATCTCAAACCCAGGGAGTTGAAGTCGTGCACGGTGGAGGCGCAGCGGGAACTGCAGCCGCGCAGCACGCGGGAAGGTTGGGATGGGCGCTCCCGCTCACGGCGACCCACATGGTGGCGGAAGTCGGGGCCGGCCTGCTGATCAAGACGCCTTTGCTCGTCGTTTTTCTGACGTTGCGCTTCCTTCCGTCGCCTCGCCTTGGGTGTCGTCCGACGGCCCCATGAAGAACCCGGAGTAGGGATCTAGAAAACCCAAGTGATCGAACACCTTTGTCACGCCAGATGTGCTTCGCGCGGCAACAGCCGTTGCCTGGCGGGCCTCTTCACTAGCCACCACACCATGCAGATGCACCACGCCATCGTGGACCGCGACCTGAAACCCCAGGGGACGCCAGGATGCCGCATTCACCGTACGTGTGATCCGGTCACGAATGTGTTCGTCGTCGGCGGTTGGGTCCGGTATCTCGCGCGCCAAACCGGCAATTGCCCGCAGGATATTCGTGCGAGTGATAATGCCGACAAGGCTTTCACCCCGCATCACGGGAAGTCGATTGATGGCATTGCTCTCCATTTGCCGCACGACTTCATCCAACGGGGCATCTTCAGCCACGGTGACCACATCTTGCGTCATAACGTCCCTCACTTCTCTGCCGTGCTCTTGAACAAAGTCACGGGCGAGGCGGGCCGGACCAACAATGATTTCCAACAACCTGAGTCGCTTGCGGCCGGTGCCGATTTCACTGCGACGAAGAAGGTCTCCCTCGGAGATTACACCGAGAAGCTTTCCTTGCTCGTCCATTACGGGAAGTCCGCTGACCCGGCAGCGCAACATTATGTTGGCGGCGTCGAGCATCGACGTGTGCGGGCCGACAGTAATTACGTCCTTGGTCATGATTTGATGCGCGCGCATCGCCCTTCCCTCCCGATTGACTAAGTGTGAGGATAAGCCGCCTGCATGGATAGCGATTGATCTCGCTCAATCCTTGGCGGGACGGTGTCGGTATCATTCCCAAATGCCCAAGGATTTCCCAGTTCGGTTCGCGGTGGCCGCATGGCCCGTACGCCGCCATCGCATCAGGGAGTAAGCGCATGGCCGATCAGCTCTTACAGGCGACCGCAATCCTAGATTACGACCATCCGGCAATTCAGGGCCTGATTTCAGGAAGGAAATGGCGGGAATTTCCGACTTACGAAAGGATTGGGGCGGCGTATGAGTTCGTCCGCGACGAAATCAGGTTCGGATACAACAAATCGGATGATCTGAAAGCCAGCCAGGTCCTTCAGGAGGGAATCGGCCAGTGCAACACGAAGGCCAATCTGCTGATGGCCCTTTTGAGAGCTCTTGGCATCCCCTGCAGACTGCACGGATTCACAATCGACAAGAAGCTTCAAAAGGGAGTGGTGACGGGAGTCTTCTATCTGCTTTCGCCAAGGAACATCATTCACTCCTGGGTCGAAGCCTTCCACGAAGGAAAATGGATCAATCTTGAAGGCTTCATTCTGGATAAGCCGTATCTCCGCAAACTCCAGAAGAAGTTCGGCGCGAAGAATCAGCCGTTCTGCGGTTATGGAGTTGCGATATCGGACTTCAAATCTCCGCCCATCGAGTGGCGCGGGACCGACACCTATATCCAGAGGGACGGAATAAATCAGGATCTCGGGATCTTCAGCTCCCCTGACGAATTCTATGCGAAGAATGGAACGAATCTTAAGGGGCTGAAGAGGCTCCTGTTCGAAGCCGTCGTTCGCCGCATGATGACCAAGAACGTGAGCCGCATCAGAGACGGCGGCTGCGGTTGTGCGTTAGCTTTCGGCCCCAGTCTTGCAGCCCTTTGCGGTCCAATGCGTTGCGGCGAAATGAACTTGCCCTTCTCTTGACGTGCCACCATTATGGTGGCATATGTTCGGGCATGGAAAAGCGGAAGCCGACGTACGATCTCGCCGCAATCAAGGCTGCGATCGGGTCGGTGAAAACGCTGTCCATCACCTCGTCGGCTCTGCGCGACGCGGTGGGCCTCGGATTTGACCGTAGCGGCATCGCCAATGTCATCCAGACCATCGAGCGGCAAATGTTTTACAAGTCGATGACGACGCACGCCGACCACCGAGTTTGGCAAGACGTGTACCATGTGCCCGTCGAGAATGGACAGACAGTGTATGTGAAGTTTCAAGCGAACGTCGTGACCGAGTTCACAGTCATGTCGTTCAAGGAGAAATAGCCATGGCAACGAAGGTGGGAATTCTTCCGAAGACGATGCCATCGCCCGAGACGGGCGAGACCCTGACCCTTGGCGTGCGACCGTTCAAGGTTACGTATAAGGGACGAAGTATCACCGTGGATCTGCCGGGATATTACCCGAGAGGCCGTGGCGACGGTGTGCATGTTGGAAACGACATGAACGTCGTTGATCGCGCGCTGCGCATGCTGAAGGAAAAGGTAGATGGCATTCCAGCGCCGGAGACGATACGCAAGGTCCGGACCAAACTACGCCTGTCCCAACGGCGAGCTGGTGCTGTGTTTCGGGTCGGGCCGAGTGCGTTCGACAAGTATGAGCGAGGCTTGATCGAACCGAGCGGTCCGACTGTTCAGTTGATCACAATTCTCGATCGCCACCCCGAACTCGTCAAAGAGCTTGAGGAAGCCTGACGGGCCAGCTTGTCCGATCCGCCGTCAAGTTTCTTCCACTCTGTGGACCGACGGGGTCTAGGTAAGATGGAGAACTAGGCTCGAGCCAGATCTCTAGCCGCCAACGAGGAAAAAGCACCCGTGGTCGATGTGCGGAGCCAGCGTGCCGCGATCGAACGGCTGCGAACTTGATCCAGCGCAAAGCCAATCTCTCCCCGACGTGGCGATTGTCTCCCGTCGCCGCTTCTCGGAGGGATTCGTTATGGACGCCGCAGACTCACGCCGGGCCGAGATATCGGATGTCACGCTCGCCGCGGCGTCATCACCGCTCTTGCAGTAGAGCGGCCGATGCAACTCGGCGACATCATCCGCAGTTTCAGCGAGTGCGCGGCCGCCAGCGAGGCGCTGCTCGCCTGCAACGACATCGTGCTGTCTGCCCGCGTCGGGGAGGCCGCCAATCGATATGAAGAGACCGTCGGCGAATATGCCTCCGGCGCCGTCCGGCGTGGCGGAGGCTGCTCGTTACCGGCTCTGGATCGTGACATCAGATGATCGATGAGCTGTTCGACCGCAATGTGGGGTGGGCGACAGGAAAGACCCGCAGCGATCCCGATTATTTCCGGCGGCTCGCCGAGCAGCAGGTGCCACGCTATCTCTGGCTCGGCTGTTCGGACAGCCGCGTTCCCGCCAATGACATCGTCGGTCTCGATCCCGGCGAGGTGTTCGTACACCGAAATGTCGGCAATGTCGTTCACACCGGCGACATGAATTTGCTGTCGGTGCTGGAGTTTGCGGTCGAAACTCTGCAGGTGAAACACATCATTGTGTGCGGCCATTATGGCTGCGGCGGCATTCGCCGGGCGTTCGATCCGCCGGATGGCGGCGGTTTGGTCGATCACTGGCTGGCGCCGGTGCGGGAAATGTGCCGGCGCTGCGCGCCCGATCTGGCGCGGCTTCCGACTGAAGCGGCCAGGATGGACCGCGCCTGCGAACTGAACGTCGAGCTTCAGCTACGGCGGGTCGCCGCCACGCCAATTGTTCGCAGCGCCTGGCAGCGCCAGCAGTCCGTTACCGTTCACGGTTGGATCTACGGCCTGGGGGATGGGTTGTTGCGCGATCTCGGACTCAAACTGTCGTCGCTTGACGATGCCGAAAGCCTCGATCGAGAAAACGACTATGCGGGGCTCGCCGAACCGATCACTATGGTTCGTCGCCATGCCGAGGAAGCGTTCGCAGGGCTGACGATGCTGGAACCGCCGCTTCTGGAGGAGGGCTGAGATGCCGGACAATCTGCTGGCCGGATCGGCGTGCTGACAATATCCGATCGCGCCAGCCGCGGCGAATATAAGGATGTCAGCGGGAAGGCGATCAACGATTTCCTTGGCCGGGTACCGAAAGCGTGGCGCAGGCGCTGACCGAGATGTCAGATGGAGGGGGCGACCTAATCCTGAACCACCGGCGGCACCGGGCCGGCGCCGCGCGATCTGATCCTAGAAGAAACGCGGATGGTCGCGCGAACTGGAAGGGTTTGACGAACTGATACGCCGGATCAGCCTCAAACAGGTGCCGACCGCCATTCTCTCCCGGCAGACCGCCGGAACGCGCGGAAAGTGCGTGATTGTCAACCTGCCGGGACGTCCCTCGGCAATCGATATCCGCCTGAACGATTTCGCTCCGCTGCCGCGAATTTTCGGAGAAACATATGTGATCAGCTTTGATCGCCGCATCCATGATTCTCATTCTGCATGGATGGTCGCTGCCATGGTCACCTTCTCAGATTAGCGGGATGCAACCGTGATCTCAGATGAATGGAGACGCCGTGTCGGACCAGATTGGTGCGATATATATTCTAGCTGCTTCCAAGAAGTTGATATGCGTCAATCGCGTGTATTCGACGTAGCGACATACTTTCCAAGGTCGGCATCGCACTTTGGAGAAAATCATGATCAAAGACATTATCCTCAATCTCGAGCGTGATAAGTCGCGCGATAGCGTTCGTGACTATGCGATCTCGATAGCCGAGGCGTTCGACTCGCATATCGCAGGAGTAGCTTTCGCCGATGGTAGCGGTATTCCAGGTTTCCTCACGCCGGATTTTCCGTCCCAAGTTCTCGTGGGTATCATCGCCGAGCAGGAAAAGGCAGCACGCGAGGCAGTCGCGCGTTTTGAAGTGGCGGCCAAACGGAGCCTTCTCTCGGTGGAGCCTCGGCTGGTTACTCAGAGCGAGTTTGGGCCGCCCAGTGTGTTTTCCGCGATGGCCCGGCACTTCGATCTGAGCGTTGTGATGCAGTCTTATGATGATCAGGAGGCGAGCAACGATATCTTGATCGAGGCGACGCTATTCGATTCGGGGCGGCCATTGATCGTCGTGCCTTATATTCAGAAGGACGGCTTGAAGTTCGACCGGATTGTGTGCTGTTGGGATGGCAGCCGAGCCGCAACGCGTGCCATTAACGATGCGTTACCGCTGCTGAAGAAGTCTCAAGCTGTGGAACTGTTTATCGTCAGCAATGAAAAAACCGCAGGCGAGCGTGAAATTCGTGGCGTGGAGATCGGAAGCCATCTTGCACGTCATGGCATCAGGGTGGAAGTCGAAACGATGCCTGCGGCCGATATTGATGTAGCCGATGCTATTCTGTCGCACGTCTCGGATTGTTCGGCGAACATGATCGTGATGGGCGGCTACGGGCATTCCCGTCTGCGGGAGTTTGTCCTTGGCGGTGCGACCCGAGGAATACTATCGACGATGACGGTGCCCGTCTTCTTGTCGCACTGAATCCGAACCGTACTTGAAGTCGCTGTCAGCGGCGCATCACGGCTGTCAACACAGGCGACTGTGCTAGGTGTCGTTCGGCCAACTCAAGAGTTCCCGACGGCTGTCTGACGTAATGTCGAGCTGACCGTGATCCTTTGACGTCAGCAAGGTTTGTAGTTTTTCAATGCAGATGATCTAGAATTACCGTGGGCGCGGCCAGAAAGCGGCAACGCAGACCAGCGCGGCGATCAGCACGGTCGTAACCATCATTTGGAAAACGCTAAAATTGAGAGCGTCGCGTGCGACGAACAACGCGGTAATCGGAGCTGCGATGTAGAGCAGTATGCGCACGATCCAAGCCATGATCGACATTCCTTTTTGAGGACTCGTCAATCATGGTGCGCGACGCACGAAAGACCTCGATGGCGTACATGGCGATGCTGCTTGCCCAAAGCGCCCCCATCGTGAAAAGAGCCCATCTGAAGTCCGATTGGATCGAAAAGTTGACCGCACTCATCAAGCCGATCGAAGCCGCGCCTGCCACTGCAGTGGCGACAGCGGCACTTGCACGATGTTCGCGGTAGGACGTCCCGGCCAAAGCGATTGTTAGGATGCCGCTCGCCACGATGTAACCGCCCAGTACGCGGAACACGTAGCCAAGCCACGTCTTGAGATTCGGAACGGCAGCATCAATTGTGGCTGGCGACGTCGCCAGATAACGCAGGTCCTCGAGCAGTAAAGGCGGACGAATGAACCAAAAATATGCGCCCACCATCACCAGGATAATCCCGAACAATAGAAATAGAACGGAGGAGATCGTCCACCCCCCCACCGGTTCGCATTGTCTCCCGCGTAGTCACGAGGGCGTGCCGGCGTCCGGAGGAGGACTGGATCTCACGCGCTTTTGGTGGCGTCCGTGCCCATGATGCATGAATAGATGCATCAAGGGACACGCGAGCAACGGGAGCCAAAGCAGCGCGCCCAGAAGATGGGCTCGGTGTTCCATCCAAAGATATGTGCCAGCGACCGCGAGCAGAACCAGCAGCGCCAAGCCAGCAGGCGATGTGAAGAAAGCAGCTTTCGACGTTCGATCGCCGTCGCCGTCACCGCTGGTCCGCATCCCGTTTCCTCTCGGTGGGCTTTCAGTCAAAGCCAATCAGAACAGCAACCCACGCAGACGCTTTGATCCACCTCAAATTCACATTCCAATACCGCCACTGCCGCAACTCCGGACATCGGACGGCCTACATTATGGTTGCTCTCCAGTCAGGCGCGACCCACCGAGGGCCCGGCCGGTCCGGTGGCCGCCGTTGAATGCTGCTCCTGGGATGGCGTGGTGCGTCAGGAAACCAGGCAAGTAAGCGCATCCAGCCTGACGAGTTGGATCCGGCGCGAGCCTAGCGGCTTTATCCAGCCGGTTCTTGCAAGCTGCTTCAACGTCCGAGAAACAGTTTCGATCGTCAAACCAAGATGATCCGCAATGTCCTGACGAGACATCGGAAGGTTAACTAGGTTAGCGGAACCCGTGCGCTGGCTCATCTGGAGCAAAAACCAGGCGATGCGTTCTTCGGCGGTCTTCGTCAGCAGGAGTATCTGATCCTGGAGGTGCTTGATTTCCTTGCTCGCGATTCTCATGAGCTGCTGCGTTACATCGCGACGGCGACAGGTCAGCTTTGCGATCGTGTGGCGGTTCGTGACTAGAATCTGGCTGTCGTTGACTGCGAAAGCGGAGGTGGCCTGCTCGTTGTGAGCCTCCAAGCCGAAATAGTCGCCCGGCAGATAGAATTGGCAAATCTGACGGCGGCCGTTGTTCACAATTCTCGATGTTCGAACAGCCCCGGTGACAACTCGGTAGACGTATTCGGCTGGCTGGCCTTCCCCGAAGATCTCCGCGCCTCGTTTGTAATGCACCAGCCGTCCCATTTTCGCGATCGGCTCATCGATCTCACGCGACATCCGAGCGACTGATTGTGCCTGTGGCAAGGAACAGTCGTCGTAGCAGTTGACCGAGCATCGCTCGGGGGAGGCCTTAGCCTTAGCTAACATGAAACTATCCTTAAAAGGTCTAGGCCAAGCGCGGCATCCGACGTCTCAGATGCGGTAAGAGGCGCGGCAGTCCCGGATGCCACTGCATTCCGGCAGACGTTCACGTGTCGCCATAGACCACTGAAAGCCGCATCCATTATTGATGCAGATCAAAATTCTCGCTCCGTCTTGCTCATATGATGGCCCTGAAAGTGGCGACCGCCATTCCATATGCAATGACAAGGCGCACTTCCGATGTATGACCGATGGCGTACGGCTGGCAAAACCTTCGTTGCGTGGCTGTTCCTGACCGCGGGAACGGTCTCGGCGGTAGCTGGTACTCACGACATCACCGTCGAGCGCCACGTCGTGAATGTCACGGGACGCGAACGTGTCGGCATGCTCATCAACGGGCAACTCCCGGGACCGGTGTTGCGCCTCCGTGAAGGCGAAGATGCGGTTATCAACGTCAGCAACAGGCTCGATGAGAACATCTCGATCCACTGGCACGGACTGATCGTTCCGCCCGAAATGGATGGCGTACCTGGCATTTCGCCGGGTTACGGCGTCGGCATCAAACCCGGCGAAACGTTCACCTATCGCTTCAAAGTCCGGCAAGCGGGTACATATTGGTTCCACAGTCATTCGTCCGGCGAGCAGGAACAGCTCGGGATGTACGCCCCGCTCATCATCGAGCCGAGGCAGCGGGACCCCTTCAAATACGATCGCGACTACGTGATCATGTTGTCGGATTGGACGGACGAAGACCCTAAGCGCATCATCAGAAATCTCAAGAACGACAGTAGTTGGTACAATTACAACCGACAAACGCTGGTCGGCCTGATCCGCGAACTCGGCAACGCTCCAAATGACGAGGCCCGAAAGGCGATCGTCAATGGTCGGGTAGCCTGGGGGCTGATGCGCATGGACCCGACGGACGTTGCGGATGTGGCCGGCTATACGTTCCTGATGAATGGTCAATCGCCAGAGCGGAATTTCACCGCGCTGGCCCGGCCTGGCGAACGTGTCCGTCTGAGATTCATCAACGCTTCCACGTCAACATATTTCGACGTCCGTATTCCGGGCCTCAAGATGACCGTTGTGCAGGCCGACGGGAACAACGTTTCGCCCGTGCGAGTGGATGAGTTCCGGATCGCCATCGCGGAAACCTACGACGTCATCGTGCAGCCCACCGAAGATCGAGCTTACACCATTGTCGGAGAGCCCATGGATCGCACCGGCTTTGCGCGCGCGACCTTGGCACCGCGACCCGGCATGGTCGGAGAATTGCCGCCGCATCGGCTACGTCCTCTCATGCAGATTTCCGACATGGCCATGAATCCCGGACCGAAAGGCGGCGACCGCGGGACTCTTCGTCCCGAACAGGACATGCCGGGTCATGTAGCGCCGGAAGATCCGGTCGCGATGGCGATTGGGGGAATGGGTGACATGAGCGGCATGTCCGGAGCCGGCCCTCAACGGGGGGCGCAGCCTGGCGGAGGGATGTCCGAGCGAATGAGCATGCCGAAGACGAGCCCCGCCCGAAAGGGCCAGGGGGAGAAGGCCAAGACCGGAAAGCCTCCTCAAGCTTCTCCGATGCCGAGAATGGATCACGGCGGTATGCCCGGGATGAACAGCGGGACGCAAAACCGGATGCTCACCCCGAAAGAAAAACAGGCGATGGATCATGGCGCAATGTCCGGCATGATATCGCAGTCAGACGGGCCGAGCCGGAACGCGATGACAATCACGGGCGGCGTGCAGCAAGGCCCGCAGGCGCACGTACTTCACGGTGGCGAAGACATGCCGAACGTGGGGCCCTCGATGCAGCAGACAATGCCCGATCCGATCGCCAACGACACCGGCGCTCCCCCAGGGACGAGGGTCTTGTCGTATCGTGATCTGCGGCCGCTAAATCCCTATCCGTACAAGCAGTACGACCGCATCATCGAGATACGCCTGACCGGAAACATGCAGAGGTACTTCTGGTCGATCAATGGACGCAAGTTCAGCGAAGCCGAGCCAATTGTCCTGCGCCTCGGGGAGCGTGCGCGGTTCCGTTTTATCAACGAAACGATGATGAACCATCCGATGCACATCCACGGGACGTGGATGTTGCCGGAGGTCGGAAACAGCGCGCGCAATCCAAAGAAGCACACGGTCAATATTAAGCCCGGTACGACGTTGGACGTTGATATCCCTGCGGATGCCGAGGGGCCATGGGCGTTTCACTGCCATCTGCTCTACCACATGGAGACCGGCATGATGCGTCAGGTCAACGTCGTCCGCCAAACCGCATCGTTGAAATAGGAGGGCGACATGAAACTCTCGCTCGCCTTGTTGGCCGGCTGCCTTCTCGGCTCCACCATTCTGGGTGACGCCGCCATGGCTCAAACCTGGCCAACCTATTCTCAGGAAATACCGTATTCGGGATTACGCAGCGCGCCCACGACAAGCTTCCCCGACCAGGCGCTATTCGGCGGCATGCGCTTCGATAAGCTCGAATGGAATGGTTTAGGCGGGAACGACAGGGCCCGCTGGGATATGGAGGCATTTGTCGGCAACGACTACGACAAGTTCTTCTTCAAGTCGGAGGGCGCCTTCGACGGCCGCACGCAAAGATTCGACGAGGCCCGGTTCCAGGCACTCTATTCGCGAATGATCAGCTATTTCTTCGACTTCCAAGTCGGCGTGCGTCACGACGTCTCGCCTAAACCCTCGCGTACCTATGCTGTCATCGGGATCGAAGGTTTGGCTCCAGGATTTTTTGAAATCGATGCCGAGGCGTATATCAGCCAGAAGGGGGAAATCTCCGGGTCCTTCACCGGGTGGTACGATCTTCTGATCACCAACCGCCTCATTCTGCAGCCGCGCGTCGATTTGAGGTTGCAACTGCAATCCGTCCCAGAGCTGGAATTGGGGAGTGGCCTTACGGACTTCGAACTGGGTGCTCGGCTTCGCTATGAGTTCACCCGCAACGTTGCTCCGTATATCGGCGTAAGCTGGGATCGCAAGGTAGGCGAAACCGCATCCATCGCACTACGCAATCAGAAGCAGCCGTCGAGCGTAAATTTCGTGGCCGGAGTCCGGCTACTGTGGTGATTGAGGCATGATAGTGGAAACCAGCATGAAGAGACTGTTCGCGATTTCGCTCCTGTTGCCGCTCCTCGCTGCATCCACGAACGCTGAAGCCGGTGCTACAATTTCCGACAAGAGGTATTGGCCAAGCGAAGTGGGCCCCGGCGCATATAGCCAGCCAATTCCGCCGGCGTCCGCCCCTCAGCCTCCATATTGGGGAGATAGACGCAACAAGCCCCGTCGCTGGTGAGCGAACGCTCGAAGAAAGCCGTACACAGCCGCCGCAGCGCCTGCGGATACCATGAGAACCGAGTCGACCTCATGTCGCGTGAACTATGCGATGGATGGTTCTCGGAAAGCGGGTCACCACGTACGCGTACAAAGTATACTTGATGATTTTCCCGGACCAGATCGCGATGACGACCTCCTGGATCGGCAATCGGTAGAGGCCTGCGACCGCGAGCATAGGTAGCTTGGGAATCGGGAGCGGCAGCGCCATTAGCCCGAACAGTGCGAGCGGGCCGTATCGCGAGATCCAGTCGGAGGCCTGTAGCCAGGCGCGCGTACCCGCCAATTCCGGGTATCGTTCCGCTAACATGTTCCAGCCTAGGTGTTTAGTCCCGGCATTTGATGGACCGGATTTAGTCTGAATCGTTCTGGCTCTTTTGTCCACGTTTTGGCGATGAATTCGTAGGGTGTAAGGCCCTTCAGGGTCTTGAGACGCCTGCCGT
>Ga0307492_10000219_pt1 | contig 24590 bp, 18 predicted proteins | sample SI3LmetaG_FD_202365 | JGI IMG/M metagenome (GOLD analysis project Ga0307492, IMG submission 202365) | Sea-ice brine microbial communities from Beaufort Sea near Barrow, Alaska, United States - SI3L | ecosystem: Environmental > Aquatic > Marine > Coastal | place: USA: Alaska | collected 2017-05-06 | reverse complement strand
CCAAACTAATTTGGCTCACTTCGCTGTACTTAAGCAACGTGGAGAGTTTGGTGCCGTCTGCAAGCCATGACTGGGCGTTGGAACTACTGCTGCCGCTGCCTGTTAAGGTACCTTGCGCCGGAAAATCGTTGCTGTGAGCCCAGCTAACGGGAAAGTGTTGTATGCCGGCAGTGCTAAGGTCGGTATCGTAGCGACTAAAGCTGACTACTGGGTCGCCAGCACTATCGAGTGCCTGAATGCTTACCCTGAAATCCTCTCCCGCCATGACCGTGCTGATCGTTGAGAGCCCTGGATCCAGGTTGCTGCCACTGAGCGTTTCCCGATTGCTGATTTCAATACTGCTAGGTGCCACGCGCAAATTAACACTGCCGGTAATGGTGCGACCACTGTTTGTACCACCAATATCGGGAAACTCAGCAGAGGTTACGGTAAGTACTTGTAGCCCCATATCCGGCGCAGTCAGGGAAAATTCGGCGCTACCGTTGGTACCAAAATCGACCGAAACAGCGCTGGTGTTCGAGGCACCCGGGTTGTTTTCAGGGTTGTTGAGGGGGGTTGCTGAAACTTGCGCCCAGGTGACTTGCTGGCCCACTGCACAGGTACTGGGGTTGCTGCAAGTAGTGCCTATTGCACTCGTTACACTGCTGAGGTTTGGTAAGAATGCCAGGCATTGGCCCGTCGCTTCATCGGTTTTAATCGCCCGAAAAAGTAAGTTGGATAGCTGCAACCCGGTGGTGAGATTATAGGCCGGAACACTGTTTAGGGGATCGTCCGTGGTAAAAAATCGGAATGCCGCATCGACAAAATTGACTGAACAATTACTTTGTTTAACCAGCCCAACATAGCACTGTGTGTCGGCAAATGTGGACAGGGGGCCCAATGCGGGTAACGACGCGGTAACGCCTAAGGTAATTGTTTCAGCCGTGATATGTTGAAATTGAAACGAATCACCACTGGCGTAATTTGTTTTTACATTGCTACTTTGCCAACCAGCGAGAGGCGCAAAGGTTGTGGTCACTGGGCCAATGACTTGGCTGGAGCAACTGTCGTTTAAGCATGCTTTAGAGGTAATATTCAGTGCTTCACAGGTTAAACCCTGTAACCGGTCTCGAACTAACTCATAATGGTCAATGGCATAGGCCGATTCGATTGCATTCGCGCAAACTTCTAAGTTGTCTATTTCATGAGCATTCTTGGCACCACCGGTGGCACCGGTTAAGGTTAGGTATAGCTTTCCAGGCATACCGTCCTGGCCAGTTTGAACCAGCATATCAAATCTGCTCACGACCGTAGCGAAGCCGGCGCCGGTATCCCGCTCGACCGAGACATAGGCATTGATGCCATTTTCATGATCTATCGTCACACGATAGCGATGACCGGTAGCGGTCGAAATAGAGGGTGACAAACTCGAAGGCAGAATGGCATTGGACGGAATTTGGCCGTTCGAGGTAATGTAGTTATAGCCGCTTGTTCCAGCCCCTGATCCGCGAATGGTGATGGTGTCTCGGACCAAAGTGGTAAAGCCGCCACTTTTGCCACCGTCATTTCGGTTGAGGAAATTACCGTACTCATCCAAGCCAATGCCCATCCAGCCACCGTCAAAACCACTGACAGTATCCTTTTGGGCGTAACCTAGGGAGCCACCATAACCGCCTGGCTGGGGAACTACGCTTGAATCTGAAAAAACCAGTGCAAGCCCATCACCGCCGCCGGTTAAATTTCCATATGCAAAATAATCGAATTCCACGACAATTTTATTACCTGCGCTTGGAAATAAACGAAATAACGATGCTGCGGTTGATTGGTTATTAATATCTTGGGTAATGCTGAGGCGGTTATTAATAATACGCGGTAAACTGACGTCTGTGCCGCGCGATGCCACCGCCCAGTCAGTGCCCAAGCTGGCGCGGTTAAAGTCATCCGTAAAGCAGATTGATGGCGTTGGCGGTAATGAGCAGTTTCTGGCGCTGCCATCAAGATTGTTACCGGCAGATTGTAAGTTGAATATCTGCTCTGCTTGGGCACCGTTTAGCACCGAGTCAAAGACCATAAATTCATCGATGAGTGCGTCCAAATAAACCGGACTGCCTGCGGTATCTTCAACCCTACCGATATCATTGAAAATATTCGAAATAGTATCTTTAAGGCCACTATTAGTATAACTGCCGGTACCTCGATCCTCACCGTCAATAAATATTTGATAGGTGTCTGTGGTCGCATTCCTGGTTAATACTAGGTGATGAAAAACATTATCGGTAATGGCAATGCTTGAGACAGCGCTGTTATCGTTGCCGACAGTAATGCCAATGCCGCCACTCGGATTGAGCCAACCCCAGAATATATCGTCAGTGCCGCCACTTTCTTGAATTCCGGTTAGCCCGGGAGATGAACTAGCATTGGCAGCACCGGTTTGAGTTGTTTTTATCCAAAAACTAAGCGATGCGCTAGTCCTCAGGGCGGAGAGGTCGGTAGCGGTGATAAATTTGTCCCCCCCAGTGAAGTCAGCCGATCGACACATTACGGCGTCATTTGACGTTGTGGTGGCACTGCCTAAATCAGAGGTTGCATGTAAGTCGCTGCCTGAGCTGTCGCTAACCTCATTGGCTGTGCCATTCCAGCTGTTCTCATCAAATCTATATGCAATCACGGGGGTAGGGAGGCCCGCTGTGGTTAGACAGACATCGTCGATGTGCCAATAATCATAGTCCCCGATACTGCCGGTTTTTTTCCAAAAACGGACTGCAAAATTAGTGTGCAGCTGCGCGCCTGTTAAGCTGAATGTGGGCGTATAGATCTGGCCATTGGTGCCGTTGCCCTGATACGAAATCAACTCGATCCATAGCCCAGAAGCATCTTTGTATTGGATGGCTAAGTCCTCTCCTGTGTCGGGATCCTCACTGAACAGGTCCTGTCCACGCCGAACCCAGGCGGACAGGGTAACCTCTGCCTGCAGACTTAAGTTAAAGTCAGGACTGTCAACAGTTGCCTCGCCACTGCGCAGATACAGGCTGTTGCCAGATGATGACGTTTGATTACTCACCCCGGTCCGGTCTACCGAAGAAGCCGACCAGTCGGCCGGCAGGGCCGCGGCATCAAAGTATTCGCATGTGCCGCCCAAGGGTAACAACCTTCCTGTCGCTGTGCAGGCCACATTGTCTGGCAAACAGGTACCGGCCACCGCAGTGCCCGATCCAATAGCCAGGAGGTTGGCTCTTAGATCACCGGTTATAGTGATATTTTTACCAACGGTGATATTGCCGTCGGCCGTTAAGTTTGCGAACAGGTTGGAATTTTTGTCAACGCTGATATTTCCTGTTGCGGACAAAGCGAACAAATCGCTGTTGACCAGATTAACCTGAACATTTTTACCAATGACTAATGAGCCTGAAATAGCCAGAGCTATGGGTTTAGTTATTTCGATTACGGTATTGTTGGCTAAACTCAAAGAGGATGAGCAAGAATAAATCGAAGCAGTGTCGATACAATTCGCAAATGGCCCCGAGCCAAAGTCCGCGGGTAAAGTATAGGTAGCCGCTTGGCTCAGAGCAGGGAGTAAAAATACCAGCAGGGTAATGAAATTTTTAAATCGTTTCATAAATGTCGTCATTTTTTTTTGAAATTAGAATTATTAATTTAAGTGTAGAAGGTAAAGTGAGGTTCAGTAATATTTAACGTTTTGAATACTTAAATACTTAAATACTTAAATACTTAAATACTTAAATACTTAAATACTTAAATACTTAAATACTTAAATACTTAAATACTTAAATACTTAAATACTTAAAGTTATCAGTCATTCCGTTCGTTTTGATGGCGTGGATAAGTATAAAAATCACTCTTCAAATTGATCGTAGTGAATAGAGGTCTTCTGGTTCCGTAGTCGGTTGGGCCGATTTTTAGGCGAGATAATGCCTGTCTGGAAGGGTTTTTTAACGCAGACGTTCTTATTAGATGCTGCGCCTAGTGAGGGGTTGGCGGGTAAAAAAAGAGAGTAGGCGAGCAGGACATTAGCGACCGAGTCGAAGTGGAAAAATATTATAATAGGGTGTATTTTTTATTCGGTGTATTAATACAATTTTTGATTTTTTGGTATCCGCTATCGACGCCAGGTGGTTTGGTTTTATTCTGATTTTTCGGTTATTGTAAGCGATGGCAGTTGAGCTGCTTCGCTCCGCAAGGGCCATTCTGTGGGTGTTCATTAAATATCTTGGAGGGGGTTCACTAAAGATCTAGGGGCATTCATAAAAGGTCATGGTGATTGACCATTGACGGTCGTGTCAACTCGACTGTTTCACAGCGATCAATTTCTGAAAAGTCCCAGACCTTTGTCTGGGCAATCCGATACCCAGAAGAGCCGTCCAAGCGGTCCGTGCAGATATCACCGAATGGCTCAAGTCTGCTAGGCGCACTTGGACGATTAACCGCCCGACGCTCTGAGTCTTAGCGGCTCCCAGGTCGGGTAAAGAGCATAGGCTGGCGGCCCTGGAAGTCACCGAATATGATCACGGTGCTGGCCAGCTCCTCATCGCCGTCTCCATCCCAGTCCCAGCCGAGCCAGGCGGGTGCGTTCAAGTGAGCACTCATTATACCGGACACCGGTGTCTGGGCACTGGCGGTAATCAGACCCAAACCCTGCGTTAGGGTGGTTCCTATGCCGTTCGGGCCGGTAAAACTGCTGGCTTCGGCAATTGCGCTACAGTCCGCTGCACTGGCCAAGGTACAGGTATCTCGGTCGGCGTCAAAGTCCAAGCCAATGATAATAGTATTATCCAGTGAGTTGTCGATAGTGTGCACGACAAAAATTGGATTGTCCGCTTCAATACGGTCCAACCGCTCCAGCCTTACGTCAATAAAGGCGGCCGTTGTGGTGCCATCGACTTGGGCGGGCAGCGCGGCGCGCACATAAACCAGATCTTTGTCGTCAATGGCCAGATCTGAGTCTACGCAGGGCGTATCAGCACTGAGCTGAACGCAGACCGAATCATCGTCGGTCAAGGCCGTGCTGTCGAGCTGTAGGTTGCTCAGGTTGATTAACCTGTCGGCGTCGGTTGGACCGGTCGGGTTGCGCTGCCAGGTCAGCTCAGGAACGATTGCGTTCAGGGTTAGTATGCCGTTGAAGTCCTCATTGTCCTGCCGGGTCACGGTCCAGGTTAACTGGCTTTCTAAGTCACCGCCTGTGAGATCCTGATCAGTTGGTTTTTTAATCACGTTTTCGTGTGGCCCCTGTGGATTCTCTGATTCCTCGACCAAGTCGTCACGAGTATAGTTTTGCAATAAAGTAACCGCCGCAGGCGCAGGCGCAGGCGCAGGCGGAAGCATAGAGAACGCCCGGACCTGGTAGCTCAAAGCGGTCAAGCTGCGCGGTTGGCCTTGATACATTAGCGGACCATCGGCAGTGGGTCCCCAAGCGGCTATACCCACCTGAGTGGCCGTCAAATAGGCGGGGATAAAGCGACCGACTAGGACGCCAGGGCTTTCCACATCATTACTGGAACCCATAAAATCCTCGATCTGGGCGACCAGATTGACTGTCCCCACTTCGTGGTAAGCCAAGCCGTTGCCGGCAGAAAAGGTGATCGATTCCTCGTACGTATCGCCATCGATATCGGTGTCCAGGCCCACCCATTGATCGGCCGTTGATTGATCTATTTGGTCTCCGAATAGACTACCGCGATGCCCGCCAACAGGTTCCGCAACGCTCGACCGGGCCCAGTTAACTGCATAGTCGGTGAACCGACCGAAGCCTGGCACCACTGCACCGGTGTCGCCTAAGGCATGGATGCGCAGACTAAAGGGGTCGCCCGCAACATGCGGGTCCGTGGCGTCGACTGAGGTGATGACCAGCGACGCTGGCCGTACGCGCAGGGGCAGCGTGCCGCTGATAAATCGGCCACTGGCTATGCCATCGGCGTTGGCTAGCGATATATTCACATTAACGTTTTGCAGGCCAATGTCGGAGGCGTGCAGTGTGAATTCAGCGGTACCATTGGCACCAAACAGGACGTTGGTGGCACTGGTGTTTGAACTCGCAACCCGGTCCTGTGGGTTTGCCAGGCTCAGCGGCGTATTGCCACCCTGCTGCCAGCGCACCTGATGACCGACCAGACAGCTACCCGGGGTGTTGCAGACAGTACCGATTTCGGCGCTGACGGTCTTGCTTGGCAGTAGGTGGGTTTGGCATTGACCGGTCGCCTCATCGGTTTCGATTGCGCGCATAAAGAGTGCATCGGGGTTGCGGTCCCCGGCCAGAAGGTCAGCCATACCATTCGGGGTAGAGAAGATACTGGCCACTCCCTCAGCCGCAGTAAAGAAGCGTAAGGCCGTATCGGTAAAGGTGACATTACAGTTGGGCTGTAATGTAGCGCCGACAAAACACTTAACCTGGGCCGCTGTCTTGATCTCAGGTGTTGAAGCCCCGACCGCGAGCGTTACGGTACCTGGGGTGGTGTGTTGAAAGGCAAAGCCAGCCCCACTGCTGTAGTCGGTTTTGGTGCTGGATCCGATCCAACCGCTGATTGGACTGAACGCAGTGCTAATGACCGCGCCGCTGACTTGCTGCGTGCAATCGGCATTTAGGCAGGCCCGACTGGTGATGGTCATCGGTTCGCAGGTCAGGCCGCTGGTTTGGTTACGTTCGAGCTCATAGTGATCGATAATCGGGTCAACCGGGTCAACAATGTCGTCATCGTCAATGACCAGATCTTTAAGGGCGTAGCTGCAATCGTAGTCGCCCAGCGTAGAGGTAACCGACCCTATGATAACGCCTCCCACCGCAAATAAGGTACCGCAAACGTCTGCTGTTGCAGGGCCTACCGCACCGTTTACAAAAGCAGTACCGATGAAAGTTGTGCCGGCGCCCAAGGCTATTGCACCGTTGATATTCCAGATGACCCGACCACCGGCAGGGACGTCACTCATTTTGAATGTAGTCCCTGCACCGACCGCAAGAGCCCCGTTAATATTGAAAATCCAGAGCGGTGAGTCTTCTCCGTCGCTATCGAAGGTCACTTCCGCACCTGCGGCGGTCCCCGCAGCAGCGAGTGATGTATGTACGCCGGGTTTGAAGGTCATATTGGTCATCACCGCGGGCAGCGCATGATCGGCTGTAAGGCCCGATAAGGCTCGCTGGGCTTCAGCTACAACCGCTATGCCGTCCGCCGCAGAGGTAACAACGATAGGCGGCCTGTTGTCACTGGAAGCGGCGTCATTAGCATTAGACTCAGCGAAAACCGACCCGAAGCTGGCCGTTATGTCCCCTGTCGCGTTCACCTTGCCGGACTGTGAATCTATGCCTAAGGTGACGGCTGCACCGGCATAGATGTTGCCAACGATGGATTCAGCACCGGTGGTAGCAGCAAACTCAGTATATATGTCACCATAAGGACCATCTATAGCCCCGACTATAGCCCCTGCACCTGTTGACACCCCGCCACCAGCAGAGATACTTTTTACCACCGAGTTTGCACCCGTAGTCACCGCCGCGACTGAAATTATGTGGCCCGCTGTTGACGTATTGGTAGGGTTACTTGCCCCCGTGCTAACCCCGCCGATCGCAGTGATGTCACCCGTAGTGGCCCCAGCACCCGTGAGCACGGCGGCGCCTGAACCGATAGGCTTCGATACGGTTTCGTCTGCGCCTATATTCACCGCACCACCAGCCCATATCGAATTATCTTTAAACGGGAAATCTACTTCGAAGGAATAGGAGTCCGCTGTAGCGCCCGTTGCGGTGATAAATAGGCTGCATAAACATACAGCTGACCACGTCTTGTTCATAGAATCGCCTTATTGAAACAAAAAACTGCTTAATATTTGTCCTTCTAATTAGATTATTGCCCAATACAATTCTAATTTGGGCGCAGATCAAAGTAGTTGGCGTAGAGTTCTAGTTGGTCTATCTCATGCCGGGTGTGGCGCTCCAAGCGGTCCTAGTCAGGCAGAAATCACCGCTTGGGCATTTTTGCTAGCAGGTCAAGCGGTGCGGGGAGGCAACATCTTATCTCCCTTGCCATGCCGTTTGAGCCGAGCCCACTCAATGACGGGTATCTTCGGCTGTATCTCTGATTAATACAAGATGTTGAGGGCTATTATTATCAATATGAGGTGTTATGGCAAGGGCTGGTAGCGTGCATTTTTTGTTCTCTGAGGTTTACAGTTATGGCCGTGTCACAGCAGCAGATACTAGTGTTGCGCAGCGAGCTTTGCCGGGCCAATGCTGCCCTTTGAGCGCTTAGAGTTCAATCGTGCTCTCCAATTGGGCCCAGACGTAGTCGTCGTCATTGGCACTGCCCCATTCGGTGACTGCGCCCATGGTCAAAATGCTAGTGACGTTAGGAGGAGGGCCAATATAGTCGTTCTGGACACAGTTCAGAGTGGTGACGAAGCCCGGAAAAGCCTCGATGGTTAAGGCAATATTATTGGTAGCGTCCAGGTCCGCGCAGGTATCGCCCTCGACCAAGCGTTGCACGCCATACTCCAAGGCTGCGGCGACGCTGAGTTGGGCGCGAATTTGCAGTAAATTCTGGGTGGTCTGTTGGCTGCTGCGGAGGCTGAGCGTAGACAGCAACACCACCCCACCGCCGATAATGACCACCAAAAAAATAGCGGCTATCAGGGCAACGCCCCGTTCGGCTGGTCTGTTCATGATCCATTACCCAATAAGATGGTATCGATTAACTCAATGGTACCGCTGCTGTCACCAATCACCAGCCTGACGCGCAGTCCGGGTGGGAGAAAGGTACTGCCAGGCAGCAGTTCGAAGCTGCAAGTGACTAGGCTGTCGATTACCCGCGCCTGATTATTCGCCAGACTGGTTCGTGTAGCAAAGGCTTCTGCCGGCGCCAGTGATTCGTATCCCGTGATGCGATAGAGTTCATTTTCGTCCGCGTCGCAGTCGTAAGCTATCGGGCCGTTGGTGAAATAGGCGCGACTGAAGGGTGAACCGATGCCGAAGTTCTGTTGCGCTGCCAATGTAATGCGGGTTTCGCCTGGGGCGCTCCCGGCAACGGCGCTCATCTGTTGAATTGCCGCCAAGGTGCCGCTAGTGCCACTAGATTGAAGGTTTTCCCAGTCAGTGCGCATGTCAACAGCATTTAGGGTGCCGATGCTGACATAGGTTGGCTGCTCAGTAAAGCTGCCAAAGATATCAAACACTTGATCATTGTTGGGCTGTAGGCGATCGCTAGCGGGCGGGTTAGGTTGATCCCGATAGCGCGCAGCGTATAGCTCGGCATTGGGCGGTGCGCCTAAAAACTCGACCTGGGCTGTACTGGCATCAACGAAGATCGAGTTCGGGACGCTATTGGCCAGATCTTGACGCAGGTGAAACAGGGCGTATTCAGCCTGCTGTACCCAGTGGGCGCGCTCGGTCGATTGGTGCACCGCAGTGAACTTATTGCCGATCAGTGGGGTCACTACCGTGGCTAATACGCCCATAATGACTATAACCATAATCAGCTCGGTCAGGGTAAAACCCTGTGCTTTAGCAACTCGCATTTAACACCCTGCATTCCAGTAACTGGTACGATAGCCACTTAAGCTCGTTTCTTGGTCCCGAGGATCGGTCACTGTCACGCTTATCAACGCGATCTTGGCCGGGCAGCTAGCATCCATGCTATTGGCCATGGCAGCATTACCTAGGCTCAGCCCGAGCGCAGTGCTCACCTCGATATTCACCTGGTAACCGACCAGGCCCGCAATCGCAGTGCCGTTAAGGTCTTTTATGGTGTCGTTGTAACCGTCGTATTCAAATACATTATCCCAAGCGAGTCGATTCGCTGAAGCGTTGCCGGTTTGGTCGGCAATACTGGCCACGACCAAGGCATTATCGGCCGCGATGAATGGATTTAAGCGAGGGTCGGCAGCCGGATCAAAGAACGGCTTGCTGCTGACCTCCTGCAGATATTGGATTGCTAAGCGCTGCGCTTGGCTTTGAATCATCGGGTCAACATTACGTTGGCTCTGTAAGCCCAGCCCTTGCATGAGTGCAACGGCGGCAATGGAGATAATCACCATAGCAATAATTAACTCGATTAGCGTGACGCCAGCCTGTCGGCTGCCCAGGGCCCAATGATCGGATCTATGGCCGCCAAGCTGACGCGCACCAGAGGTTGCTAGCAGGTCCGTACGCCTATCGGATGTCGACATAGGCGGTTGCTCCATCTAAGCTTAGGGTTGAGTTGGCACTTAGCGGCAGTGAAGAGTCATTGGTAACCGGGGGATCTGTCAAATCGGTGCAACCGGCCTGCGCGGGCAGACTGGTTTTGATAAACAGCTGGCCGCTGGCGGTAAAGATCAGTCGTTGCGTGCCGCTGAGCGCAGCGGGCGCGCTGCCGGCCAGTAAATTGCCGCCGCTATCGCTAACTGGAATGCTCAGGTTGAGAGGCTCGTTGCCGATGGTACAGCCGGCTTCGGCTTGGCTGGTGCTGCAGTTGGCATCGCGCAGGGCGCTCCAGCCCGTGTCGGTGAGGCGTATTTCATGACTGCATTGCGCGGTAACGCTACGATTACGCACCCAGCTGAGGGCGCTGTCGAATTCGGAGCGCTGAAAGGAATCGGTGAAGGAGTCTTCGGAGAAAAAACGCGGTAATACCACAGTCGAGACAATCGCGAGTAGGATAATCACGATAATCAGCTCGACCAGGGTGTAACCGTTGTTAGCTGGCCTGGTCATGACTGGAGTTGCCTGCTGGCTAGAGGTGCCAGGCACCTCAACCTCAATTTCAGTTCGACCACGCGAAGGCTGATAGAGGTGCGGCGCACTCCTATCAGTGTTTCAATTATAGCGCTAAGGTGCACAAGTAAAAGCAGGATCCGTCCCCCCAAGTTCCAGAATAGCTGTATAGGTTGGTGCCGCGCTGGTCCCTGCCTGGGTATAGATAAAGCAGGGCTTTTCTAAAGTGGCCGGGCTTGTGGTGATCAAAACACTGGCTGAAGCCGCTCTCTGTCCTGCGGTGGTGGTTGTATTATAGACACCGGTTGCGGTTTCATAGAGTCGGTCATAGTCACCGAGGTTGGCCGCCTCGGACAGACCAAAGCCAAACCCAGTCAATCCGGTAGGACTGGTTGCGCCCCCAGCATCCGGGTAGCCGTTAACTGTGGAAAAAAAGACACTCTCCATTTCCACCTCTCCCGTTGCGCCATTTGCACCATTGGCCAGGGCCGAGGCATGCATGATCGCCGCCGTCGACTTGGCCGACGCTAATCCGCCTTCCATGGCGGCCGATTCCGCATTACCACTGAGGTCGGCAAACCTTGGCAAGGCAAAGGCAGACAATATACCTAAGATCACAATAACCATTATTAATTCTATTAGGGTAAAACCGGCTTGCTTATTCATATCGAATTCCTGTAAGTCTAAACCATGGAACAGTGATTGTTGGGTGCGATCTTAAACGGGTATGGAATAATTTTACGTTAACCTTACCGATAAGGGAACTACCCATTATGAGCTACATGTAGGGCTGGCACCGGCGCTGTAGGTACCGACACCCTCGGTAAAGGTTGGATCACCGCCGCTGAGCTGGGGTGGCTGATAGGCCACGCACTGTTCGTCGATAAACAAAATCATTATCGCATCACGGACCTGAGAGCGGGAGGTCAGTAGTTCATTATTACTGTAGACGACATTTATCGCGGTATCCACTTCCATCAAGGCCAGCAGACCACCGAACTGACCCGGCGCTGAGCCGCCAATGTTATTGGCTCGGGCGGCTGGGTAGTTATTGATCATGAGTATTTCCCGATCCTCAACCAGGACATTACCATTGGCCAGGGTCGTTTCGGTCAGACCATAGACATTCGCGATGCGCGCCGATGACTTCATCGCGCTGAGTGCGCCCTTTAGTACCGCCCCTTTGGCTTTGTCATCCAACTGGGAAAGTCTAGGTAAGGCGATTGCAGCTAAAATCGCGATAATGACAATAACAATCACCAATTCTATTAGGCTGAAACCTTTTTTACTAACCATTTGAACACGTTCCTATTCGGCGTTAGCGCTTTTATGCGATCAATTTGGAGATCTGCGTTTGGTCAGCCATTTTTACATAAATCGCGCCAAGATTCACGGTAGTTTTTGTGTTTCAGAGTCATTCAATCAAAAGGGACAGGGGCTTTCAGGCACACCCTGTTTTGGCCAGGGCATGACAGGCCCTCGGATCACTCCGGCATCCTGAGGGCTTGCTGACCTAAACCAATCACAGGCAGCGCTAGGCGGGGCTGAATAATAGGCTTAATGCCCTGTTGCTAAGCCTGTGTTGCCGAGCGTTCGCCATTCAGCTAGGTCTTGTTTTTGGCGCGAAATGCGGTGATCAAACTGGCCGTTGAACTGTCCAAAGCCTCTGTGTCGCCGGTATCGATCGCCCTGAAGACCGCGTTGCCGAGTATTTTACCGAGCTCGACGCCCCATTGGTCAAAGCTGTTGATATCCCAAATGATGCCCTGGACAAAAACCTTATGCTCGTACAGCGCGATCAGAGCGCCGATCACTTCGGGTGTACCGAGGTCGAAGGTGATGCTGTTGCAGGGTCGGTTGCCCGGTATCACTTTGTGCGGTGCTAGCCAGGCGGCCTGAGCGGGGTCCATGCCGCTCGCCAGCAGTTCGGCCAAGACCTCGGCTTCGGTCTTGCCCTCGAGCATCGCCTGCTGTTGACCGAGGTAATTGGCAAACAGCCATTCATGGTGGTCGGCAATCTGGTTGTGCGAGGTCAGCGGCATAATGTAATCGGCCGGGATCAGGCGGGTGCCCTGATGGATTAACTGGTGATAGGCGTGCTGGCCATTGGTGCCGGTGCCACCCCAGATCACCGCGCCGGTCTGGTAACTGACCGGCTGGCCTGCGCGGGTCACGCACTTGCCATTGGACTCCATATCGACCTGTTGCAGGTGATTGGGTAAATATTGCAGATATTCGTCGTAACTTAACACCGCATGGGACTCGGCCCCAAAGAAGTTTTGATACCAAACACCGAGCAAACCCATAATCACCGGCAAGTTTTCGGCCAAGGGCGCGGTGCGGAAATGCTCATCCATATTGTGCGCGCCTTGCAGCAGCGCTGCAAAGGTGTCGGCCCCGAGCACGATCATTTGCGCCAGGCCGATCGCCGACCAGAGCGAATAGCGCCCGCCTACCCAGTCCCACATTGGAAACATATTGGCTTCCTCGATGCCAAATGCGGTCGCCGCCGGGACATTGGTTGAGACCGCGACGAAGTGGTTCTTAACCTGCTCGGCACTGCCGCCCTGGGCTAAAAACCATTCACGCGCCGCCTGGGCGTTTTTTAACGTCTCCAGCGTGCTGAACGATTTGGAGGCAACGATAAAGAGGGTGGTTTCGACATCCAGACCCTTGATGGTCTCAGCGAAGTCGGTGCCATCGATGTTAGCGATGTAGGCCAACTGGTAACCATCGTTCCAGTAAGGTTTGAGCGCATCCGAGACCACCTTGGGGCCGAGAAACGAACCGCCGATACCGATGTTGACAATGGTGCGCAGCTTTTTGCCGGTAAAGCCTGCGAAGGCACCGCTGTGGACTCGGGCGGTAAAGTCCTTCATCTTAGCCAGCGAAGCATTGACGGTGTCGCTGATGTTTTCGCCGTCAACGAGAATTTCTCTATTGCTGCAATTGCGCAAGGCAATGTGCAGGGCCGGGCGATTTTCAGTCTTATTGATGACGGTGCCATTAAACATCTCGCCAATGGCCTTAGGCAATTGCATGGCGTCGGCTAAATTTAATAGCTTTTCTACCGTTTCAGCGTTGATGCGGTTTTTCGAGTAATCGAGGGAGATGCCGGCGGCGGCGATGTTAAAGTGATCATAACGCTTCGGGTCGGCACGGAATAGATCGCGCATATGGGTGTTTGCAATGGTTTTTTGGTGTTCGGTCAAGGCCTGCCATGCGGGCAATTGGGTCGGATTTTGAGACATGGATTGGGTTCCTGAGGCGGATGATTTTTTTCAACCGGTAGTTTAGTTTTTTCAACTGATAGTTTAGGTTTAGATAGTTTAGGTTTAGATAGTTTAGGTAGTTTAATTACAAAAAGGCAGGGAAGGCTACCGATTAATTGAGAGTTTGTGACTTTGATCAGGCAAATACAGGATTGCGTGCTTTTTCGGCCTATATGACGGCCTAGATGTCACTCAAAATGGCGCTCTATAAGCCAAACTGGCGCACCCGGGCGCGAATTTCAGTGCTGAATATGGCTCTGCTGCACTATCCCTTCACTATCCCTGCACTATCGCTTCACTCGGCCAGCGGGACCGGTATGGCATTGGCGGTATGGCTGACGCTGTTATCAGCCTTCATATAGACCATGGTGGGTTTAAACCCAGCGAGTTCGGTACTACTGAGCGCCGCGTAGGCGCAAATGATCAGCCGGTCGCCGACGTTGACCTTCAGTGCCGCGGCGTCACTAACGGAAATAATACCTGCCAAATCTTCACCGCGAATCGCATAGGTAATGAAGCGTTCGCCATTGGTTACGTTATAAATATAAATTTGTTCGTATTCCAGTATTCCGGCCAGATCGAGTAGGTCCCCCGAGATTGCGCACGAGCCTTCGTAATTGGGCACGGCATGGGTGACCCGTGCCTGATGCAGTTTGGCCTTTAACATTATTAGATCCATACCTAAGTCCTCTACTGCCGTTAGTGGTTATTGCCGCCTGTTGGGCCACTGACACTCGCCGTCGTTTAGTTAAAGTAAGGTGGACCTCTGTCCAGCCTCCTGCGTTGATCAACCGAGCATGCGGTCAATCTCGATCGATCTTGGGCTCAAAAGCAATGTTGTCGATCTTGGGCTCAGAAGCAATGTTGTCGATCTTACGCTCAAAAACAATGTTGTCGATCAGTCGGGCTTTGCCCAGATAGGCCGCGGCCAGAATAACCACCTGGCTGTCCTGGGCCTGGGCCGGTTCCAAATCACTTTGGCGACTGATATTAAAGTAATCGGGCGTGAATCCTGCTGCATGCAGGGCCTCCTTGGCGCTTCGGGTCAGTTGCGCATAGTTGCGCTGGCCCGATTTTACGTCCTGTGCTGTGGCTTGCAAGATTTTATAGAGGGTCGGCGCAATTTCCCGCTCAGCCGCCGTTAGGTAATTATTGCGTGAGCTGTGGGCTAGGCCGTCTTCGGCGCGGCCGGTATCAACGCCGACTATCTTGATCGGCAGAAACAGATTGTCGACCATGGTGCGAATCACGGTGAGCTGCTGATAATCTTTTAGGCCAAAGACCGCGACATCGGGCTGTACCTGATTAAACAATTTGAGCACCACCGTCGCGACGCCGACAAAGTGATCGGGTCGACTGGAGCCACAATGCAGCGTGGTGATCTTGTTCACTTCGACCCGGGTTAGATCCGGTTCGGGGTACATGATCGCGTTATTGGGTAGGTACAGTAGGCCGCAACCATCGGCAATCAAGTGCTTTTGGTCGGCTTCCAGGGTTCTTGGATAGCCCGATAAATCCTCGTTTTCACCGAACTGGGTGGGGTTGATAAAGATCGATGCGACGACAAAATCGGCCTGTTGGCGGGCGGTCTTAATCAGCGTCAGATGACCCTCGTGCAGGTTACCCATGGTCGGTACAAAGGCCAGGGTCTTACCTTGGGCCCGGACGGTATTCAAGGCTTGACGCAAAGCGCCTAAATTGTTTACCACTTGCATATTGGTTACTCGAAACTGTGCTCGGGAGCGGGAAACTGACCGGACTTAACGTCCTGTATATAGCTTGCTAGCGCATTTTCCCAGGTATTGGCCTGCGCCATGTAGTTCTTGACGAACTTGGCCAGGCGATGCTGGGTCAGGCCCAGCATGTCATAGCTGACCAGGACCTGGCCGTCGGTACTGTTGCCCGCACCGATGCCGATCACCGGCACTGAAACCGTTTCGGTCAGGGCCTTGGCCAGGCTGGCTGGCACGCATTCCAGTAAAATAAAATCGGCACCTGCGGCCACTAGGGCCAGGGCATCGTTAATCATCAGCTGCGCCGATGCCTCGTCGCGACCCTGCACCTTATAGCCACCGAATTTATTGACCGATTGAGGCGTTAAGCCCAGGTGCAGGCAGGTCGGAATGCCAGCTCGACTCATGGCCGTAACGGCATCGGCCAACCAGGCTCCGCCCTCCAGCTTGACCATTTGCGCGCCGGCCTGCATCAAGCGACCGGCGCTGTCTAAGGCTTGGGCCACGCTGCCATAGCTGTTGAAGGGCAGGTCGGCAATGAGCAGTGCGCCCTGGTTGCCGCGCGCGACTGCGGCGGTATGATAAACCATATCATCGAGTGTGACCGGCAGGGTTGAACCTCTGCCTTGACAGACCATGCCCAGAGAATCGCCTACCAATAGGGTTTCGATGCCGTTGGCCGAAAAAAGCTGGGCGAAGGTGGCGTCGTAGGCGGTTAACATGGTGAATTTTTCACCATCACGGACCAGTTGTCGAATGGTCGATACGGTGTGGGCTTTTGACATGATGGCAGCATCTCTGGCTAGGAAGGAGCGAATGGTTGCGATTGTGCCGGAATAAGTCAAGCATCACTTGTGCTCTTTTCCGCTACAAAACCACCCAGGTCAAACTTGCTGAATATTTTGCCCGACAATGGCATCACGCCAAACGCGCAGTTCGCTGCCTTGGAGTAAGAAGTCGGCGCTCAGATCCAGTAGGGGTTGTAGCACAAAGGCACGCAAATGGGCGCGAGGGTGGGGTAGGGTTAGGGCGGGCGTGTCTAGTTGAGTCTGTTCGTACCAGATAATATCCAAATCGAGCGTTCTGGGACCCCAACGGATGATGCGCTCTCGGCCGGCCTGTGCCTCAATGGCCTGTAGCGCGGTGAGCAGTTGCTCGGGCGTTAATTGGGTGTGCAGGCGGCAGACGGCGTTGAGGTAGTCGGGTTGGTTGGCGGGTCCGCCAACGGCGCTGGTGCGATACCAGGGAGAAAAGGTCGCGTTTTGGCTCTTGGGCAACTTCACCAGACGGTCAACCGCCTGGTGAAGTTGTTGTTCGGGTACGCCTAAATTGCTGCCCAGCCCGATATAGACCCGCTTCACGAGTCTGTTTGAGCGGCGCGCGGGGGTCTGCGGCGGCGGCGCTTGGGTGCCGATTTGGTGCCCAGGTTGGCGAGCATGGTCTCCCTCTGGGCGGGATTGGTGGCTTGAAACTCGGTCCACCAATTGCCCAGGCCGTTAGTTTGTTCACCGGCCTGTTCGCGCAACAAGAGAAAGTCATAGGCGGCTCTAAAGCGCGGATGAGTCACCAGCTGCTCGGCCCGATGCGCGCTGCGTTTGGGCAGCCTGAGCTGCAATTCCCAAATTTCCTTCATCGGGATAGAGAAGCGCTTGGGGATGGCGATGGTCTTGACCTGACGATCCAGCACCTGCCCCATGGCTTTTTGCCAAGCCGGTATTTCAGGCGTGCCCATCTCGATATTGTACAGCGCCTGATCTTTCACTGCGGGCCATAATAAGGCGGCGTAAATGAATGCCGGTGTTACCGGTCGCCCGGCATTAACGCGCAAATCGGTGCTGATCAAGGCACTGTTAATAAAGCGCTGGTAATGCTCGTCCGAATCGCGGCTTAAGATCTGGTAGGTCAAGGGCAGTAACGGTTCAACGATGCCGTACTGTTGCAACAGGGCCCAGGTTTGTACCCCGTATCCGGCCATCAACAGCTTTAACAGTTCATCAAACAGGCGCGCCGGGGCGATATGGGTCAGCAGCGGTGCCATTTCGGTGATCGGCTTTTCGGTGCCCGGCTCAATGTTGAAGCCCAGTTTGGCGGCAAAGCGGATAGCGCGCAGCATGCGTACTGGGTCTTCACGGTAGCGAGTCTCGGCGTCGCCGATAATGCGAATGATTTTGTCGCTCAGATCTTGCATGCCCAGCGGGTAGGCCAGCACGGAAAAGTCGGTCGCGGTGTAATACATGGCATTGATGGTGAAATCGCGCCGCTGGGCATCGTCTTCCAGAGACCCGTAGACGTTGTCGCGCAGCAGCATGCCCTCAGCCGACTGTTTCTGATCTGAATCGGATGGGTCTGCCTTGCCGCGAAAGGTCGTAACTTCGATGATCTCGCGTCCATAGGTGACGTGTACGATGCGAAACCGGCGACCAATAATACGGGAATTGCTGAACAGCTTGCGAATATCTTCCGGCGTCGCATTGGTGGCGACGTCAAAATCTTTCGGTGCATAGCCCAATTGCAGATCGCGCACACAACCGCCCACCAGGAACGCCTCGTGCCCGCCGCCTTGCAGGCGATGCAGAACCTTCAGTGCATTGTGACTGATGCCTTTGCGTGATACCTGATGTTGGTCCCGAGGAACGCTAACCAAGTTTAAATTTTGACCAGGCTGGTTAAACCAGCGTTTTATCCACTTAACAACCATGAGGTGAGATATCTGTTTTATAGCGACAGTTAAAAGAGCGCGCAGTGTATAGAAAATTGAGGTTATTCGCTACCGAGAACTTAGCTAGGCGGGCTAGAAGACGAGCCAGCCGACGTTGAACGTCGGCCGTAACAGCACTTTCCACAGGACTTTGTGAGCTTATTATTCTTAGTGTTTTTATTATTGTTATTATTTTTATTCTTATTTTTATTATATTACTCAAATATTAGCCGCCCCTTATTTTTGTTTTTAGGCGGGGCTGCTCTGTTTGGGTTGCCCTATTATTATTTTTGTTTCTGGGCTTACCTGTTTTGCGCCATTCTTATTGCATTCGCTATGCCAAAAGTAATAAAGTCTTTAAAATCAATGCATTACGATTCACTGGTCAAATAGCAATCAATAATATACTAGGGAAGTGTTACCTTAGGTGGCAGCAACGTAACCCTTATTGAGCCATTGTTACCCTTTCTTTACATTGTCTTTTTTGAGAGTTAGTTTTGACTAACAATTGGTTACGCAGGGGCCGGAAGTTGCCGTTTTAGTCTGCAAATTGACGAAGCTTGAGTATCGATCGACGTTGAAGCCATGCCTAGGTGGCGCTTAATAGCTGCAGCCGTTCTCGTTCGATGTATCGATAGAAGGCACTATCCGATAATGACTGGGCCGCGGCGTCATCGATGACCAGGGTGGCATTGGCATGCATCTGTAAAATAGACGCTGGGCAGTGAGCTGACACCGGGCCTTCGATGGCTTGCTGCAGGGCGTGGGCCTTATCGGCACCGGTGGCGATCAGCACGATCTGCCGGGCCTCCATAATGGTGCCGATGCCCAGGGTGAGCGCCAGGTGGGGCTGAAACTCACTTGCTTGAAAAAAACGTCGATTGGCCATGACCGTGTCCTCGGTCAGGGTTTTAACCCGGGTACGGCTGACTAGGCTGGAACTGGGCTCATTGAAGCCAATATGGCCGTTGCGACCAATACCGAGCAGCTGCCAATCGATCCCGCTTCGTTCTTGAATTAGTGTCTCATAGGCAGCACAGGTCGCAACCGGGTCGGTGCTTAGGCCGTCCAAGACATGGCTTGAGCCGGGGCGAATATCTATTTGGTCGAACAGCTGGCGGTTCATAAAATGGCGATAACTCTGCGGATGGTCTGCCGCCAGGCCCAGGTATTCATCCAGATTAAAGGAGGTCACGTCGGCAAAGCTGACTTGGCCGGCTTGAACGGCCTGAATCAGCTCTTGATACAGCTGTACTGGCGACGAACCGGTAGCCAGACCCAAAACGCTGGTCGGTTTCTGTTGCACCTGCAGTTTCAATTGCTCGGCGCCGAAAGAAGCAACGGCGGCGGCATCTTGCAATATTACTATGCGCATCTTGTGGTCTCTAAAAATGAATGGGTTGGCCAGAGCGCCAGACTCTATCGATGCCCCAGGCATCGTTGATCAGGCAGATGTCGGCTCGACGGCCGGCTTGAAACGAGCCATAACGGTCGCCCAGTTGCATATATTCGGCCGGAATACGACTGGCCATCGCCAGGGTTTGGTGCAGCGGTAGGCCAAGCGTCTGCAGGCAATATTTAACCGCGTCGAGCAGACTGATGGCGCTACCGGCGAGTCGGCCTTGGGCGTTGATCAGCTGACCATGGCGCAAATCGATCCGCTCACCATAGAGTTCAAAGTGGGTTAGTGGGCTGCCGATGGTGGCCATGGCATCGCTGACCAGAAAAATTCGCTCAAAGCCCTTGCTGTTCAATGCTGCTTGGATCGAACTCGGGTGCACATGGATGCCGTCGGCGATCAGGCCAGCCCAAGTTTCGGTCAGGGTTAGGGCGGCACCGACCACACCCGGTTCCCGACCGGTCAGTTGACTCATGGCGTTGTATAGATGGGTAAAGCCGGACAAGCCATGTTTATGGGCCTGTACAACGTCGGCAAGGGTCGCGTTACTGTGGCCGGCGCAGACACGAACGCCCAAGGCGGCCAGGCGTGCGATGGCCGCGCTGGCCACCTGCTCCGGCGCCAGCGTAAGGATAGCCGGTAGGCCGGCTAGGGTCTCAAGCCAGGCCCAGTCGCTGCTGGCGATTGAGCGGATCTGATCGGATCGATGCACACCCGCTTTTTGTTGGCTAAAGAAGGGCCCTTCTATGTGTATGCCTAGAACGCCGGTGTCGTTCCGGGCGCAGGTTTTAGCCGCAGCAATGGCCTGCTCGGTCACGCTGACCGCATCACTGATCACTGTCGGCAGGATCCGGGTAACACCGAAGGGCACCTGGGATTGGGCCATGGTGAGCATGGTCTGTGCGCTGGGCGCATTGTTCAGCAGCAGTCCGCCGCCGCCATTAATCTGTAGGTCGATAAAGCCGGGCGCGAGCAGGCCGCCGGCCAGCTTAATCGGGTCATAGCCGACCGGAATCCGATCAGCAGGGGTCAGCGCAACGATGTGTTCGTCCGCGAACAGTAGGGCAGACTGTTCGTGAATGCTGAAGCCATCAAAGATGCGTGCGCCTATAAGGGCTGTTTTTGTCGTCATGCTAGCCCTGCTCCGTTAGTTTGAGTTCGGTGACCTTGAGTACGGTGGCCTTGAGTTCGGTGACAAAGTCATAGAGGTCGCCTCGGTACCAGGACCGAGTATATTCAACGGGGCTGTTCGCCAGGTTAAAGCCTTGCCGCTCGATGTAGAGTACGGCGTCCTGCGCGGCAATCTGCAAAGCCTTGGCAATGGCCGGGTCGGCATTGGTCGCGGTCATGGTCTGTAAAGCCCGCAGCGGACGGGCTCCCTGGGCTTCGAGCGCGCGATAGAGGGAGTCGCCCACCTGAAGGGCGTCGGGCAGAATGGTGCCCGGTACCGTGGCAATTTCATAGGCCATCGGGGTAGCGTTGGCGTAGCGGATCCGGGTCAGGCGGCTCACCAGGCTGCCGGGCGACAGATTCAATGCCATAGCCTCCTTTGGCGAGGCCTGGACTGTGACCCGTGCCAGCCAGGACGAGGCGGGCTCTAACCCGCGCGCAACCATGTCTTCGGTAAAGCTATTCAATACTGCCAGGTTCTTGTGGATCGACTGTTTGGCGGCCCGTGTCACCAGCGTACCGGCTCCCTGACGCTGGCTCAGCAGACCTTCGGCGACCAGGCCCTGGAGCGCCTTGCGCACCGTAACGCGGGAAACCCCGAGCGCCTCGGCGAGATCGCGTTGCGGCAGAATAAAATCACCCTCTGCCACCAGGCCCTCATCAATTGCCTGCGTCAGAGACCGCGCCAGCTGGGTATAGAGCGAGCCGGGCTGGCGCGCATCGGGGCGTAAGAAATCGATCAGGGTCTGATCTATAACCATCTTTTTGCTCACCGTGCTAGCCTGGATTGCGCATACCGCAATGCGCCAGCCAGGGCATCGCCTAGGGCCGGAACCCGTCGCTGAAGGATATCTTGCGGCAGGTTAGTGCTAATGATGTCGGCCAGACCGCCCATCATACAAAGACCTCTGCCGCTGTCGGGCAGGGCGTGAATCTGGCGACTCAGTAGGGAAATCTGTTCGCGCATCAGCTTCGCGGCCCATTCATCCCCGCCCGCCCGGGCCTTTAAGACCAGGGGTGCAAAGCTGGCGTAATCGCCGGAGTGGGCTATTTGTGACCAGGCAATCAATTCCTCGGTGCCGGCCGGGAATATTGCCCAAATGCTATCGGTCAACAAGCCGGTGTCGATTATGCCATCGCGCTGTTCTAGGGCGGCTCGCAGCGCCTGTTGACCTAGCCAGGCACCGCTGCCGAGGTCATTGAGCGGAAAGCCCCAGCCGCCGACGCGCTGCCAGGTGCCATGGGTCAAGGCAATACCGATGGCGCCTGTGCCGACGATAAAGATGGTACCGTCCTCGCCAGCGTGCGCCCCCAGGCAGGCAATCTGCGCATCCGACAACAGGCTGATATCGGCAAAGGAACCCGCTGCCAGCTGCAAAAAATCGGCGGCGGCAGACGGCGCTTCGGCTCCCGCCAAGCCGGCTACGAGCACGCTGGACTGTGCACAGCCAGCGGCCAGGCCGGCTTGTGCGAAGGCCTCGGTGACGGCTTGATGAACAGAGCGCCAGGCCAGTTCGACGTCTTGAAAAATGTTTGCACTGCCGGCTCGGGCCTCACCTAAGATACGGCCCTGGGTGTCGGCAATACGGGCACGGCAGGTGGTGCCGCCACCGTCAATCGCGATGAGATGGGTATCGGGTCTATTCATGCCGTTCTGCTGCGGGTCAATGCTTGGAGCGCTAGATTACGACTTTTGCCTCGGCATAACAATACCAATTAGATACCATTGGTAATGGTTAAGTGACAGCAGCCTTATAAATAAAGTCTTTACTTTAGGCCACTCTGGGCGAATATTTGGCAGAAAGGTGCTTTTCGGGGCAGGTGGTCGGAAAATAATTGGTATTGCTATTAAATACCAATGCTAGGTTGGTCGGTTTTACTGCGCGGTCTTGGCCCGTCAGTGGCGGGGCAATAAAATGATCACGCGGCGATGCTTTGTCGCCGCAAAAGGTCAGATTGGTTCAGGCTAGCGCTCGGTTACACCGCTGGTCACTTTTTTAGGCCGTGGTATACCTTGGCGTTGGCGCCGTTCCCATAAGCATTTTCGACTGATGCCGAGTTTGTGCGCCAATTCGGTTTCGGACATGCCTTCCTGATGTTCGATCACAAAATGCTGAAAGTAGTCCTCGAGCGACAGGTCCTCGCTGTTTTCGGGCGGGCTGGGTTCGGCTACCGGCGCTGGGCTGGGTCGCTGGTCCAAATTCACCAGGGTATTGGGCACCTCCCAATCTTCTGGGGCCAAGCCCAGGTCGGTACCGTTGATGTCGATGCCATCGGCCAGAATTAGGGCGCGCTGGATGGCGTTTTCCAATTCCCGAACGTTGCCGGGCCAATCGTAGCGGACTACCAGTGCCCGGGCACCCTGCGATAACTGCGGCAGATTGTCGATCTTTAAGCGCCGACAGTGTTTTTTAATGAGGTGCTCGGCAATTTCCAGGACATCAGCACGCCGATCGCGCAGCGGTGGCAGGGCGATTTCGATGACCTGTAAGCGGTAGTATAGATCCTCGCGGAAGTTACCCTCCTTGACCAGCTTCTTCAGGTTACGGTGGGTGGCCGCTATCAGTCGAATGTCTACCTTGCGCGCATGTACCGAGCCGACCCGGCGCACCTCGCTTTCCTGCAGCACCCTTAATAATCGGGCTTGGGCTTCCATGGGCAGCTCGCCAATCTCGTCGAGAAAGAGGGTACCGCCTTCGGCGGCCTCTACCAAACCCTGACGCGCAGCCGTGGCCCCGGTAAAGGAACCCTTTTCATGCCCAAAGAGTTCAGACTCGATCAGACTTTCGGGGATCGCCGCGCAGTTAACACAGACTAGGGGGTGATCTTTACGGGGGCTGTATTGATGAATGGCTCGGGCCGCCAGTTCTTTACCGGTGCCCGACTCACCCTGGACCAGAACGGTGATATCGGCGGGCGCAACGCGCAGAATGCGCCGATACAGGATCTGCATCGCTTGACAGCTGCCCACTAAATCGCCCAGAGCGGCCCGGTCGCCGGCTTCACTCAGGTAGACCGGCTGGTCAGAGAACTGCCTCAGGTCCACCCCAGCCGGGGTGCCGTTGTTTTTTTGGCTATCGTCGATGATGCGCCGTACCGTACGGATCATATCTTCGTGATCGAAGGGTTTGGCTATGTAGTCGACGGCGCCCATCTTCATGGCATCGACCGCAGAACGCATGCTGGCATAGCTGGTCATGATCAGTACCGGTATAGCTTTGGCCGCACTGATTAGATCGGTGCCCGGTGCACCGGGCAATCTGAGATCGGAAATAATGAGATCGAAGCGGTTGAGATCATTTTGGCTGGCCTCGGTGACGGATTCTGCTTCAGTGACCTTATAATTGTTGCGTTCGAGCAGTCGTTTTAAGGCCGCGCGAATGATACTTTCGTCTTCAACAATTAAGATCTCGCCCATCTGATGGTCTCCGCTTGATACGCTAAAGTCGGCAGGTTTTACTCGGTTTGGCTAAACCATGCCCGGTTTGACTAAAATATTCCCGGTTTGACTAAAAAGTGCCCGGTTTGACTAAAAAGTGCCCGGTTTGACTAAAAAGCGTACAGTTTGACTGAAAAGTGTCCGAATAATGCCCGGTTATGCGATATTAGTGTTACCCGAGGTAACATTAAGGTGTAAGGGTAACCG
>Ga0307492_10000218_pt1 | contig 24630 bp, 18 predicted proteins | sample SI3LmetaG_FD_202365 | JGI IMG/M metagenome (GOLD analysis project Ga0307492, IMG submission 202365) | Sea-ice brine microbial communities from Beaufort Sea near Barrow, Alaska, United States - SI3L | ecosystem: Environmental > Aquatic > Marine > Coastal | place: USA: Alaska | collected 2017-05-06 | reverse complement strand
AGAGCCGGTTATCAAGGACTTTACCGAGGTGGTGTTGCGGGGCGATAAGATTGCCCTGATTGGCCCCAATGGTATCGGTAAATCGACGCTCCTTAAGATGATGCTCGAAGAGCTTGCTCCGACCCAGGGTGTGGTCAGCCAGGGTACCAAGCTCAATGTGGCCTATTTTGATCAAGCCCGCATGGCCCTAGATCCGGAAAAAACTTTAGTGGACTCGGTCTCAGAAGGTCGCGATTTCATCGACATTGGCGGTAAAAGCCGACACGTGATTAGCTACTTGGAGGACTTCCTCTTTGCGCCAGAGCGCAGCCGGATGAAGGTTCGTCAGCTCAGCGGGGGCGAAACCAACCGTTTGCTGCTGGCCAAACTATTCAGCCTGCCGGCCAATCTGCTGGTGATGGATGAGCCGACCAATGACCTGGATATGGATACCCTGGAATTGTTGATCGATCGACTGTCGGACTTCACCGGTACCGTTCTATTGGTCAGCCACGATCGTTATTTCCTCGATCAATTGGCGACCAAAACCTGGGCCTTTGAGGGTGACGGTAATGTGCGCGCCTATGCCGGTGGCTACGAAGACTGGAAAGCTCAGGGCGGTGTGTGGCCCGCGGCTAAAACCACAACGCCTACAGCTCAAGCTGCTAAGCTTAAGGATCAGACGGCCGCAGTCGTGCCAGCCGTGGCGCCCAGCAAGCCCAAAAAACGCAGCTATAAGGATCAACGTGAGTTTGATCAGATGCCGGCACTAATTGAACGGCTAGAATCGGAAATTGCGACCTTGACAGCAGAAGTTGCGGCCCCAGGCTTCTATACTAGTCCTTCTACCGTGACCGGCCCTAAGCTTGAGCATTTGCTCAAGCTCGAAGGCACGCTCAATATCACTTATGAACGCTGGGCTGAGCTGGAGGATATGGTCGGTTAAACCAACATTGCGAACGGAGCGTTAAATGAGTATCACCTATCTGTTTAAGTTCTTGGAAGATGGCTCTGAACTGAAGATTGAAACGGCCTCAGCAGCGGAAGCAAAGCGGAAAAACCCCGCTGTCGCGCCGGCTGCCTGGACCAAATTGACCTATTGTCAATGCTCAAACTGCCCGTTAAAGCGGGACAAGGTCGACCATTGTCCCGCAGCACTCGATATTCAACCGATAATCGAAGATTTCCGTAAAATGTCCGGCTTTACCAGGGTTGAGGTGATCGTGACCTCAGCTGAACGCGAATATCGCAAAATCACGGGCCTGGAAGAGGGCTTACGTTCACTGATGGGTCTGGTGCTCGCCAGCAGTGAATGTCCTATCCTGAAAAAACTGCGGCCGATGGCCTACACCCATCTGCCGTTCGCCAGTCAGGATGAGTTTATCATCCGCAGCGCAGGGACCTATCTATTGCGCCAGTTTTTTAATCTAAAAGATGGCAAGGAGGCTGACTGGCACCTCGATGGCTTAGTCAGCCTAAACCGTGACCTGCAATTGGTTAATCAGGCTCTCTGGCAGCGGGTCCATAAGGCCTGCGAGAGCGACAGTAATTTGAAGGCCTTGTTAAGTTTCTTTACCCTGTCATCGAGTGTGTCCTATTCGCTGGAGACCCAACTTAATAAGATAAAGAGTCAATTTCTCAACGAAACCGACCTATTGCAGGATATTCCTGTCACCAAATGAGGATAAAGCATGGCCACCTGGTTGCCGATTCTGGCGATATTATTGATTGCCGGCTCCTTTATGTGGCTCAAGCCGTCACCGAGGGAGCAGTTTCTCGCCAAACTTCGGTCTAATGCGCTGGCGCAGGGTTTTCGTTTGAGCAGTCTGCGGGTACCCGATACCAGTGACTACGGTCGGGTTAAGCAACGTTTTCAAATGGTAACCCTGTACTTACTGCCAGTGCAATTGAGCGCAGGCCCAAGTTGCCGTTTCTCGGTTCTGCGCACAACAGGCGAAGCCGGAACCTACTTGCCCGACGGCTGGGCATGGGATGAGCGAGAGGGTCTTACTGAGCACCAATATGAGCAATTACATCGGATTTTAACGTCTGTGCCGGTTTGCATTCAACTGCTCTCGTTGAGCTCGGGTTCTATTGGCCTAAATTGGGACGAGCGAGATCCAGAGATGTCCTTTGAACGCATAAAAGCCTTGCTCGTGGAGGTCGCTCGGGTCGCCCAACAGGAACTGATCGTAGCCACCTAAGGCCCATTCGGGCCTATTCATCCTAGTTAAAATCCAGTTGTAGATCTTGTTAAGACCGTTCATTGGTTGACATATGGCGGCGTAACGTTATTGTATTCGATAAATCAAACAAGCGTTTGAAACTTTCGTTTGATTCTGTTGTTTGGCGCAGCTTTGGGCGTGCACCACTGCTATTTGTGAGCCAAACTATAAGATCAAGACAAATTATTGCGCCGGTCCGTGTCACAATAAAAGTGGAGACAAATCATGATCTACCAGGGCAAGAACATTACAGTGACCTCCCTAGCGGGGGATTTAGCCGAGCTGGTCTTTGATCTGGCGGGCGAATCGGTAAACAAGTTCGATCAACAAACCCTGGGTGAACTCAGTGCGGCGATCGAACAGATGGCCAGGGTCCAACTCAAAGGCTTGCTAGTAACCAGTGCCAAACAGAGTTTTATTGTCGGTGCGGATATCAAAGAATTTCAGCAGTGGTTTGAACAGGACGAAGCGGCCGTGATTGTCGATGTGCTCAAAGCCAATGCCATCTTCAGTGCCTTTGAAGACTTGCCCTTTCCCACGGTAGTTGCAATCAATGGTGTTTGTCTGGGCGGTGGTATGGAAATGGCCCTGGCCTGTGATTATCGCCTGATGTCGACCCAGGCCAAGGTCGGTCTGCCGGAAGTCAAGTTGGGCCTATTTCCCGGTTTTGGTGGCACGGTGCGCCTGTCGCGCCTTATTGGCGCCGATAATGCTATCGAGTGGATTGCCTCGGGCGCCGAAAAAACACCCGCCGCCGCCCTGAACGATGGTGCGATAGATGCCGTGATCGAACACGAGCGGGTAAAAGATGAAGCCTTGGTTCTGTTGCAGCGGGTGGTTGGCGGTGAGCTGGACTATCTGCAGCGCCGCCAAGTCAAGCAGGGCAAGTTGCAGCTCAATGCTATTGAAAGCATGATGGTCTTTGAAACCGCCAAAGGCTTTGTCGCAGCCAAGGCCGGCAAGCATTACCCTGCGCCGGTTGAAGCGATTAAGACCATGCAGAAACATGCCGGTTTCGAGCGCGACAAGGCTCTGGCCATTGAGGCCAAGGGTTTTGCCAAGATGGCCAAGACCGCTGTGGCCAAAAACCTGATCGGTCTATTTTTAAACGATCAGCAAATCAAGAAGATCGCCAAGCAGCACGCCAAGGTGGCGCGTGAAGTGAAGCAGGCGGCGGTCTTGGGTGCCGGTATCATGGGTGGCGGTATAGCTTATCAGAGCGCCTACAAGGGCACCCCTATCCTAATGAAAGATATCAACGAAGCCGGACTGCAACTTGGCCTCGATGAGGCGAGTAAGATCCTGCTCGCGGCGGTGGAGCGAAAGCGCATCGACGCGCGCGTTCTGGCCCAGACGCTAACGCGCATTAGACCGACCCTGAGCTATGGCGATTTCAATCAGGTTGACGTCTGTGTCGAGGCGGTAGTCGAAAACGTTCGGGTGAAAAAGGCGGTTTTGGTGGAAGCTGAAACCCATTTGCGCCCCGGAGCCGTTTTGGCGTCTAACACCTCAACTATTTCGATCACTGCATTGGCCACGGCCCTGTCTCGGCCGGAGGACTTCTGTGGGATGCACTTTTTTAACCCGGTCAATCGGATGCCGCTGGTGGAAGTCATTCGCGGTGAAAAGACCTCTGCTGAGACCATCGCGACGGTCGTCGCCTATGCCCAAAAAATGGGTAAAACCCCGATTGTGGTCAATGATTGCCCGGGCTTTCTGGTGAATCGTATCCTCTTTCCGTATTTTGGTGGTTTCGCTGGCCTATTGCGCGACGGCGCTGATTTTGAGCGGATCGACAAGCTTATGGAGCAGTTCGGCTGGCCGATGGGCCCGGCCTATCTGATGGATGTGGTCGGCATCGATACCGGTGTCCATGCCCAGGCAGTTATGGCGCAAGGTTTTCCCGATCGTATGCAGCAAGACTATCGAACGGCGATGGATGTGATGTTCGACGCCAAGCGCTATGGTCAGAAAAATAATGTCGGTTTCTATCAGTATGGACTCGATAAGAAGGGCAAACTCAAAAAAACGTCCGACCCAAGTGCCCATAAGCTGGTCGCGTCAGTGCGGCAGGCAGAAATTGAACTGAGCGACGACGACATTATCAACCGACTGATGCTGCCCCTGTGTCTGGAGACCATCCGATGCCTCGAAGATGGCATCGTCGCCAGTGCTGCCGAGGCTGACCTCGGTCTGATTTATGGCGTTGGCTTTCCACCGTTCCGTGGTGGTGCGCTGAAATATGTCGATGACATGGGTGCAGCGGCCTTTGTCGCCCTCTGTGAGCGCTATCAGGACTTGGGCAATCTCTATCTACCCACTCAGAAGCTACGTGATATGGCAGCCACCCAGCAACGATTTTACGCCTAATAGGAGACGGTCAAGATGAACATTAAAGACAATGATGCAGTAATTGTAGATTTCGCTCGTACTCCTATGGGGCGCAGTAAAGGTGGCAGCTATCGCTTTACCCGCGCCGAAAACCTCAGTGCTGATCTAGTAAATGGTCTGCTAGCGCGCAATGGGGCGCTCGATCCAGTGGAGATAGAGGATATTATCTGGGGTTGTGTTAATCAGACTCTAGAGCAGGGCTGGAACGTCGCTCGGATGATGCAGCTGCTCACCCGAATCCCCCATACCACGCCAGCGCAAACCATTTCCCGGCTGTGCGGCTCATCAATGTCGGCCCTGCATATTGCGACGGCCAATATTCAATCGGACAATGGCGATATTTTTCTGATCGGTGGTGTCGAACATATGGGCCATGTCAGTATGATGCACGGCGTTGATGCCAATCCTGCGCTGTCTAAAGGGGCTGCCAAGGCAGCGGGTATGATGGGGCTAACGGCCGAGTTGTTGGCGAAAATGCACGGCATTACGCGTGAACAGCAGGATGCATTCGGCTATCGGTCCCATCAGCGCGCGCATCAAGCCACGCTGGCAGGTGATTTTACCGCCGAAATCATGCCGATGGTGGGCCATGATGCACAGGGTAACCCCTATAAGATGATCCACGATGAAACCATTCGACCCGAGACCACTCTGGCTGGCTTGGCCGAATTACGACCAGCCTTCGACCCCAAGAATGGTACGGTCACAGCCGGCACCTCGAGCCAGATTACCGATGGTGCATCGGCCATGCTGGTGATGTCCTATAAAAAAGCCCAGGCTTTGGGCCTAAAACCGCGTGCGGTGATTCGGGCTATGGGTGTGGCCGGTGTCGATCCGTCTATAATGGGGTATGGCCCGGTTCCGGCCAGCCAAAAAGCCCTAAAAAAACTCGGCATGACGATAGCGGATATGGACTATATTGAACTCAATGAAGCATTCGCAGCTCAGGCATTACCGGTTTTGAAAGATCTGAAATTGCTCGCTCGGATGGACGATAACGTCAATATTCATGGCGGCGCCATTGCCTTGGGACATCCCTTCGGTTGTTCGGGTGCGCGTATTACTGGCACGCTATTGAATGTTCTGGAGCAGCAAGATGCCCAGTTTGGTTTATCTACTATGTGTGTGGGTTTGGGGCAGGGTATTAGTACTATTATTGAACGTGTCTGAAGTACTATTATTGAACGTGTCTGAGTCAGTTTGGCGAGGTTTTGCGCGGCTCTTTGCAGAGGGCCTGCGCTACCAGTCGCCGGTACCAGCTCGAGGCCCGAGTAAGATGCCTCCCTCAGTTCTCATTGTATGCCCCGCCGGAAGTTTCGCCTAAGCGGCTGGGTCGTCCTCCTGGGTTAAATACAGGCCAGAAATATCGCGGGATATCGTTTTGACCAGATCAAGTCGATCGTCGAATTTTAGCTCGGTATTGACCAATATCTCTTTTGCATGTTTGTAAAAACTGGCCGCACTATTGATTTCGCCCCGAGATTTCGCGTCCCGACCCTGTTTTCGATAGGCTGATACCTCCAGCATAAGCGAGTTGGTCTGCAACCGAATACGATGTATGTTACTGGTCAATTGGTCCATATTACCTTCGGCGGCCATCTCACGAATGAATTTCGTGGCTCGACTAAAGTGCTTTTTGAGCAGAAAGATCTGCCGATCAGATTTAGGGACTTCTGGGGCAAGGGGAGACACTTTTAACTGTTCAATCTGGATTTTCATCGTATCTAAGGCTTGCAGATCTTCAATTAGGTCTTCGCTGCCCGGCAATAACGTCAATCCTTGGTTTAAATCTGTTAACATGCGGTCGTGCAACGAGTCGAGCAAGTCGACATTGCGATCATAGACCAGTAAGGTGTGTAATAATTCGTCGAGATCAACCAGCTCATTTCGCAAATTACGAATGGTTCTGAGTCGCATTTGAGCAGCCTGTTCTTTGTTGGTTGCCAATTTAGAAACATATAAAGCACCCAGCATGATGCCTATAATTGCTAAAATGACGATAAAATCGAAAAAAGACATAACTTTCACCTAGCTTTTGTATTGGTGCTTGACGACAATAAAAAATCTATGTAACCAAGGCCGCTTGCGCAATTTGTTGAGCTAGGTTACTTATATTAAAAACAAGTTAATAGCGGAATTATAGTACATGGGTAAATCACTGGTCATTGTGGAATCGCCGGCCAAGGCAAAAACCATTAATAAATATTTGGGACCCGACTTTATTGTGAAGTCTTCTGTAGGTCATATTCGCGACTTGCCTACCAGTGGTCAAAGCAAGCCGGTCGACCCGAAGGCGCGCGCGAAGGCTGCGGCGATAACTCGAAAGATGGCACCGGAAGAGAAAGCAGTCTATCAGAAAAAGAAATCGCAGGATCAGCTGATCGCACGTATGGGTATCAACCCCTATGACGATTGGCGTGCCAATTATCAGATATTACCGGGCAAAGAAAAGGTTGTTGATGAGTTGCGCCGCTTGGCGAAAGACGCCGATTGCATCTACCTCGCGACGGATTTGGACCGTGAGGGGGAGGCCATCGCCTGGCATCTACAGGAGTCTATTGGTCAGGAGCCGGACAAATACCGGCGAGTGGTGTTTAACGAAATCACCAAAAAAGCCATCAACGAAGCCTTTGAACGGCCCGGTGAACTCGATATTGCCCGGGTCAATGCCCAGCAGGCTAGGCGCTTCCTGGATCGAGTTGTTGGCTTTATGGTGTCGCCGCTGCTGTGGGCCAAGGTGGCCCGAGGTTTAAGTGCCGGTCGTGTGCAGTCCGTGGCAGTCAAGCTAATTGTCGAACGCGAACGCGAAATTCGTGCCTTTATTCCTGAAGAGTTCTGGGATCTGCATGCCAACGTCAGTTCTACTAAGGGGCCGGTGCGCTTTGAAGTTGCACGATACCGCAATGAACGCTTCAGGCCGACCCACAAAGCAGAATCAGAGGAGCACGTTAAGCGGCTCGAACCCTTAGTCCTGAAGGTGACCGACCGTGAAGACAAGCCGACTAGTTCCAAACCTTCGGCACCCTTTATTACCTCGACCCTGCAGCAGGCTGCAAGCACCCGACTCGGGTACTCGGTAAAGAAAACAATGATGATGGCGCAGCGACTCTATGAGGCGGGTCACATTACCTATATGCGGACCGATTCGACCAACCTGAGTGGCGAGGCCGTGGCCAACGCGCGCGATTTCATCAGTCAGCAATATGGCAGTCAGTATCTGCCAGAAAATCCGACCGTCTACGGCAGTCGTGACGGCGCACAGGAAGCGCATGAAGCGATTCGGCCATCGGATGTTACCCGCAGCAGTGCCTCGCTGACAGAGTTGGAGCGAGATGCTCAGCGGCTTTATGAGCTGATTTGGCAGCGCTTTGTGGCCTGTCAGATGCTGCCCGCGAAATATAAAAGTTCCAATTTAATTGTTAAAACCGGTGACTATGAACTGCGTGCCAAGGGCCGGGTACTGGTATTTGATGGCTTCACCCGGGTGATGCGGCCTGGCGTGCGGGAAGATATTATTGAGCTACCGGACTTGAGTGTAGGTGATACGCTTGGGTTGATTGCCCTAGAGCCGAAGCAGCACTTTACCAAGCCAACGGCACGCTTCACCGAAGCTTCCCTGGTAAAAGAATTGGAAAAGCTGGGTATTGGCCGCCCCTCAACGTATGCCAGTATTATTTCAACGATCCAAGAGCGCGGTTATGCGAAGCTTGAGAGTAAGAGATTCTACGCCGAAAAGATGGGCGATATCGTCACCGAGCGACTCGATGGATCCTTTCAGGATCTGATGCAATACGCGTTCACTGCAGAAATGGAGGAGCAGCTCGACGAGGTCGCGAAAGGCCAGGAAGACTGGAAAGCGGTACTCAATAACTTCTACAAGCAGTTTACCGCGCAACTGGAGAAGGCTGGCGAAGGTGAAGATGCCGGTGGCATGAAGTTGAATGAACCGACGCTAACCGATATTCCCTGTCCTACCTGCGCGCGGCCAATGATGGTCCGTACCGGTACTACCGGCGTCTTTCTGGGCTGTTCCGGCTACAGTCTGCCACCCAAAGAACGTTGTAAAGGGACCCTGAATCTGGTTCCGGGTGAAGAGGCCATTTCCACAGATGACGACGAGGCCGAAGTGAATGAGTTGCGTCAGAAGGAGCGTTGTGATGTCTGTGGTACGGCCATGGACAGCTATCTGATTGATGAACATCGAAAACTGCATGTCTGTGGCAATAATCCTGAATGCAGTGGCTTCAAGCTTGAAACTGGCCAATACAAGCTGAGAGGCTATGAAGGGCCATCACTGGAGTGTGATAAGTGTGGCGCTGAAATGCAGCTTAAGACTGGCCGTTTTGGTAAGTATTTCGGCTGCACCAATGAAACCTGTAAAAATACCCGGAAATTACTGCGCAGCGGTGATCCAGCGCCGCCGAAGATGGACCCGATACCGACCCCTGAGTTGGTTTGTGTCAAGGTGGAAGATACCTACATCCTGCGCGATGGTGCCGCCGGCATGTTTCTCGCAGCCAGTCAGTTTCCTAAAAATAGAGAAACACGGCCACCGTTGGTCGTGGAAATCATCCCGCACCGCAGTGAGTTACCGGAGAAATATCATTTCTTGACCGAGGCGCCTCTAGCCGACGGTGATGGCAATCCGTCCGTTATTCGCTTCAGTCGAAAGACTAAAGAGCAGTATGTGATGTCTGAGGTCGAGGGTAAGGCGACCGGCTGGTCAGCGTTCTTTATCGGTAATAGTTGGCAGGTGACCGATAAGACGACCAAGGCCGCGGCGGCTAAGGCAAAACCGAAGGCAAAAGCAACGGCTAAGGTCAAACCTAAGGCTAAGGCCAAACCTAAGGCTAAGGCTAAGGAAAAGTCACCGATAGCCGAATAACACATTTGTTGTGTCGAGATGAAAACCCCTACCGGCTGGTGGGGTTTTTTTTGCTTGTTATATCTTTGTGGAAGGGATGGTCACTGGTCCGCGCCTTTTTGGCCTATCATGGCTTAACCCGCAGTCGCCCTAGGCAGCGATGCATGGCTAAGGGGTTTGTTTGGGGTGGCCGCGAATACATGTCGTAACCATCTTGCCGGCAAAAAAAACCGGCTTGCGCCGGTTGGTGTTTATTTGTTTAGGTTTCGGGCCGCTTGGCCAATATAAAGCTGGCGTGGCCGACCGATGCGATAGGGACCAGAGACCATCTCTTTCCAGTGGGCAATCCAGCCTGGCGTGCGGCCGACCGCGAACAATACGGTAAACATCTCGGTAGGGATGCCCATCGCCTTGAAAATAATGCCAGAGTAAAAATCTACATTGGGGTACAGCTTTTTTTCAACGAAGTAGGGGTCTTCGAGGGCGATCTTCTCCAAGCGGGCGGCTATTTTCAACAACGAATCGTCGACAATACCGAGTTCGGCTAAAACCTCATCACAAGCCTGCTTCATGACCGTTGCACGTGGATCGTAGTTCTTATAGACCCGGTGGCCAAAACCCATTAGACGGAACGGGTCGTCCTTGTCTTTGGCGCGCTTGATATACTCTTCGATATTGGCTTCATCGCCAATCTCCTCCAGCATATTCAAAACAGCTTCATTGGCACCACCATGCGCGGGGCCCCACAATGCAGCAATGCCGGAGGCAATGCAGGCGAATGGGTTGGCACCGGATGATCCGGCTAAGCGCACCGTGGACGTCGAGGCGTTTTGTTCATGGTCGGCATGCAGAATAAAGATCTTATCCATGGCCCGGGCCAGAGTAGGGCTGACCTTATAGGGCTCGCAGGGCGTACTAAACATCATATGGAGGAAGTTGCCACCATAGCTCAGGTCATTGCGCGGGTAGACGAAGGGCTGGCCGATTGAGTATTTGTAGGCCATGGCTGCCAGCGTTGGCATTTTTGAGATCAGTCTGTGGGCTGCGACTTCCCGATGGCGATCATTGCTGATGTCGAGTGAGTCATGGTAAAAGGCCGAGAGAGCGCCGACAACACCGACCATAATGGCCATGGGGTGCGAATCTCGGCGAAATGCCTGAAAGAACTCATGCAATTGTTCATGCACCATGGTGTGATGCATAACAATCTTCTGGAATTTGGCCTTTTCCTGAACCGAAGGTATTTCACCGTGCAGCAGCAGATAACAAACATCGAGGTAATCGCATTGCTCTGCCAATTGATCGATCGGGTAGCCCCGATGCAGCAAAATGCCCTTATCACCATCTATGAATGTGATTTCAGACTCACACGAGGCCGTGGACATAAAGCCGGGGTCATAGGTGAAGTACCCTTTGGCAGTTAGTGAGCTTACATCTATAACATCAGGCCCGAGCGTGCCTGAATATATAGGTAGCTCGATGGGGTCATGTCCTTCAATGACCAGCTTGGCGAATTTCTCAGCCATGAGGTCTCCTCTCTTATCCAGGGTTTAACGTCTCTGTGACGCAGGGGGGTAGAATGCTATTATCGCCTACTTTAGTTGTTGGGTCAGCGAATTTGATCATCACTATAGAGTTTTGGCGTCGAATGTCAATTTGACCTTTGGTTTTCATCCGCTCGTCAAGCAGTCGGTTCGATGAAAGTACTAGGTCGGTTCGAAACGGTGCCAAAGAGCTGATTATTTGATGAAACAGAGTGTTGCTAATTAGTGGAATATGCTTGTTATCAATTGTAATTACAAACATCGGTGCTTATAATCCCGCTCGCTTCTAGAAGTCCAGCACTCTGCTTGGTTTCACTCAAATAATCCCCAACGTTGGGGTCGCTAAAGAAAAGAGACTACTGCCGTGAAAAATAATCGACCCGTAAACCTCGATCTGATGACCATGCGTTTTCCAGTGTCGGCGATAGCATCATTGCTCCATCGTGCCTCCGGTATGGCACTATTTGTAGCGATCGGCTTTTTGCTCTGGGCCCTGTCCACAAGCTTAGATTCCCCTGAAGGTTTTGCCCTGGTGCAGGCCGTCCTAACACATCCGTTGGCCAAGTTGGTGGCTTGGGGGATTGCATCATTTGTTGTATACCACCTATTTGCCGGGATTAAACACCTGTTCATGGATGCCGGCTTCTTCGAGAGTTTAGAAGGCGGTACCCTGGCTTCTCAGGCTGTGTTGGGTTTGTCACTCATTGGCGTTGTTTTGGTTGGAGTCTGGATATGGTAAGTAGTATCACAAATCTGTCGCGTAGTGGTTTACTCGATTGGATGGTCCAACGCGTCACTGCAGTCGTATTGGGATCCTATACGGTGTTTATGTTGGCTTACTTTCTGCTGACCAGTGATCTGGATTATCAACAATGGCAGGGGCTGTTTAGTGCTCTGTGGTTCAAAATTTATACTCTGGCTGCGCTATTAGCGCTGGTTGGGCATATTTGGGTTGGTATGTGGACAATAACGACCGACTATGTAAAAAATACCTGGATGCGTTTCATTGCTTTAGCGGTTATCGCGCTAACCAATTTTGTTTATTTTGTGATCGGCTTTGCCGCCGTTTGGGGTGCTTAAAAGATGGCTAAAATGAAAACCATGAATTTCGATGCAATAGTGGTCGGTGGCGGCGGTGCCGGTTTACGTGCCGCCCTGCAATTGGCCGAATCTGGTTTAAATACAGCGGTGGTATCTAAAGTTTTTCCAACTCGCTCCCATACAGTCTCCGCTCAGGGTGGTATTACCTGTGCGATCGCCAGTGATGATCCAAATGATGATTGGCGCTGGCACATGTACGATACGGTCAAGGGGTCCGACTATATAGGCGATCAAGACGCCATTGAATATATGTGCTCGGTCGGCCCGCAAGCGATCTTCGAGTTAGATCACATGGGTTTGCCATTTTCCCGCACCGAAGAAGGCCGCATATATCAGCGCCCGTTCGGTGGCCAGTCAAAAGATTATGGCAAAGGCGGCCAAGCATCACGTACCTGTGCCGCAGCCGACCGTACCGGTCATGCCCTGTTACACACCCTTTATCAAGCGAATATCAAGGCCGGCACCAATTTTTTGAACGAATGGTACGCCGTCGATTTGGTAAAGAATGTCCAAGGCGCGGTCGTCGGCTGCATCGCTATTGAAATCGAAACCGGCGATGTGGTTAATATTAGTGCCAAAGCCACTGTGCTGGCCACGGGCGGCGCTGGCCGTATCTATGCCTCGACTACCAATGCCATGATCAATACCGGTGACGGCATTGGCATGGCCTTGCGCGCCGGCTTCCCAGTGCAAGATATGGAAATGTGGCAATTCCACCCAACGGGTATCTGGGGTGCCGGAACGCTGGTAACCGAAGGGTGCCGAGGCGAAGGCGGTTATCTGGTGAACGCCGATGGCGAACGCTTCATGGAACGTTATGCGCCCAATGCCAAAGATCTAGCGGGCCGCGACGTTGTTGCACGTTCCATGGTGCTGGAAATTCTGGAAGGCCGCGGTGCCGGTCCCGATAAAGACCATGTATTCTTGAAGTTGGACCATTTGGGTGAAGAGTTACTGAAAAGTCGTTTGCCAGGCATCCTTGAGTTGTCGAAAACCTTTGCTCACGTCGACCCAGCCAAAGATCCGATACCGGTCGTACCAACTTGTCATTATATGATGGGCGGTATTCCAACCAACATCGGCGGTCAGGCCATTATGCGCGACGCGGATGGCAATGATAAGATCATCGATGGTCTCTATGCCTGTGGCGAAGCCGCCTGTGTATCGGTGCATGGCGCTAATCGACTCGGTGGTAACTCACTGCTCGACCTGGTGGTCTTTGGTCGTGCCGCCGGCATTCAGATCGAAGAGTCTATACGACAGGGTTATGACAGCATGGCGGCCACACCCAGTGACATCGATCAGGCCCTGTCCCGGTTGAGTGCCTTGGACGCTCGGAAGGGCGGCGAGAAGGTTGCGGATGTTAAAAAAGATTTACAAAATACCATGCAACTCTATTTTGGCGTGTTCCGAGACGGCGAGAAAATGGCTGAAGGTCGTAAGAAGCTTATCGAAATTCGTGAGCGGATTGATAATGTTGCCTTGGCTGACCGTTCCCTGACCTTTAACACGGCGCGAATCGAAGTGTTGGAATTGGCTAATCTGATGGAGGTCGCCGAGGCGACCGCCATTTCCGCTGACGAACGCACCGAAAGTCGCGGCGCGCATGCTCGTTACGACTTTGATTCGCGTGATGATGAGAACTGGTTGTGCCATTCGCTCTATAATCCGGTTGACAAGTCCGTCGGCAAACGCGATGTGAACTTCACACCGAAGACAGTTGAAACCTTCCAGCCGATGATTCGGACCTATTAAGGAGATTGAGTTATGAAAGTGAGTATTTATCGATTCAATCCTGAGGTTGATAAGCGGCCTTATATGCAGGATTATGATATTGATGTTCCTGCCGGCAAAGATCTGATGGTCTTGGATGTGCTGAACCTGGCCAAGGAACATGATGCCAGTCTGTCATTTCGCAGATCCTGTCGAGAGGGTGTGTGCGGTTCTGATGGTATGAATATCAACGGTAAAAACGGCTTGGCCTGCATTACCGCCATGTCCGAAGTCCCTGGCGGGAGCACAAAGTTGGTGCTACGTCCGCTACCGGGCTTGCCAGTGATTCGCGACCTGGTTATCGATATGAGTACTTTTTACAAGCAATACGAAAAAGTGCAGCCGTTTTTGATCAATGACACGCCGGCCCCGGCCATGGAACGGCTCCAGTCGCCGGAAGAGCGCGAAAAACTGGACGGACTATACGAATGTATTCTCTGCGCCTGTTGCTCAACCTCGTGTCCGTCGTTCTGGTGGAATCCCGACAAGTTCATCGGCCCAGCCGGCCTGTTGCAGGCTTATCGCTTCCTAGCTGACAGTCGGGATACCGCAACCGAGGATCGATTGGCTAAGCTGGACGATCCGTTCAGCGTATTTCGTTGCCGTGGCATTATGAACTGTGTCAGTGTGTGTCCGAAAGGGTTGAATCCTACCCGTGCTATTGGGCATATTCGGTCTATGCTGTTGAACAGCGCAACCTAGTCGATGTTAAAGGGACACACTGGTGTCCTTTTTTGATTTTAATCCAAACGCCAGCATCGGTAGTGCTGGCATGATTATATAAGGTTTAATAATGCAAAACGCCTCAATGGAAGAGCAATGGCTGTCTTCTCATTTTTCAGGTGGCAATCAAACCTATCTCGATGAAATGTATGAAGCTTATCTGGTCGATCCCAATGCGGTGCCGGAGCAATGGCGTACCGTATTTGATAAATTGCCAAATCTGAATGATGAAATAACCACCGACACGCCTCATCAACCAGTTCGCGATCATTTCTTGCTGATGGGCAAAGCGACCAAGATTGCGGCCGATACCCTAGCCCCGTCACTGGTGACTGAGCACGAACGCAAGCAGGTTCGAGTCCATCAATTGGCCACTGCGTTCCGCTTTCGCGGCCATCAAAACGCCAATCTTGATCCGCTCAAACTCAGTGAACGTAAATCCATACCCGATCTGGAACTCAAATACCACGGCCTGACCTCAGGCGATATGGATTCGGTATTTCAGTGTGGTAACCTGTATTTCGGAAAAAAAGAAGCCACTCTGCAAGAAATACTGGCTGCGATGAACGCGACCTATTGTTCATCGATTGGCGCCGAATTCACCCATATTGTCAATACATCGGAGCGTCGTTGGATCGAACAACGTATGGAATCGGTCCGTTCTCGGCCCGACTATTCCATTAATGCGCGGCAACATATCCTAGAGCGTTTAGCCGCCGCTGAAGGGATGGAAAAATACCTTGGTTCTAAATACCCGGGCACCAAGCGTTTTGGCTTAGAAGGCGCCGAAGCGTTAATACCCTTGATGGATGAACTGATCCAGCGCAGCGGATCCTACGGTACCAAGGAGATCGTGATCGGCATGGCCCACCGCGGTCGACTCAATATGCTGGTGAATATCCTCGGTAAAAACCCGACCGACCTGTTTGAAGAGTTTGAAGGCAAGTCATTCCTCTCGGTCGGTTCCGGGGATGTAAAGTATCACCAGGGGTTTTCCTCGAATGTCATGACCTCCGGTGGTGAACTGCACCTGGCCTTAGCCTTTAACCCCTCGCATCTTGAAATTGCCGCTCCGGTCGTTGAAGGGTCGGTACGGGCGCGGCAGGATCGGCGTCGGGATACTAATCGGGAGCTGGTCATTCCAGTCAATATTCACGGTGATGCCTCCTTTGCCGGCCAGGGTGTGGTCATGGAAACCTTCCAGATGTCCCAGACTCGTGCTTATGGCACTGGCGGTACCATCCACATCGTGATCAATAACCAGGTGGGCTTTACCACATCCCGCCAGGAAGACTGTCGTTCCACTGAATATTGCACCGACATCGCCAAGATGGTGCAAGCACCTATCTTCCACGTTAATGGCGACGATCCGGAAGCGGTGGTATTTGTCACCCAGTTGGCCGTGGACTACCGTCAACAATTTAAACGCGATGTGGTGATCGATCTTATTTGTTATCGCCGTCGCGGTCATAACGAGGCCGATGAACCGGCCATGACGCAGCCGATGATGTATCAAGTGATCCGCAGCCATAAAACCACCTTTGAACTCTATGCCGCAGAGATGATTGCCAAGGGTATGGCCACAGCCGAAGTTGTGAAGCGGGTATCAGATGATTATCGAAATGCGCTGGCCAATGGTGAGCACGTGGCTAAATCCTTGGTCAAGGAACCTAACAGTGAGCTATTTGTCGACTGGACGCCTTATCTGAATCAACCGGTAGTGGATGACTTTGATAGCAGTTATGAATTGAAAGCTTTGCAAGTGCTGGCGATCGAAATTAATACCGTACCAGCGGGCTTTCCGGTTCAACGGCAAGTGAATAAGATACTCGAAGACCGTGTTAAAATGGCTATGGGGGCATTGCCGATTAACTGGGGCTTCGCCGAAATGCTTGCCTACGCAACGGTACTTAAGCAGGGTTTACCGGTTCGAATTACCGGCCAGGATGTTGCCCGGGGTACCTTTGTGCATCGACATGCGGTCTGGCACAACCAGAAAGACGGCGCAACCTATGTGCCCTTGGCCAACCTGTCTGCCGACCAGCCGCGCTTCCAAATATATGATTCGTTTCTATCGGAAGAGGCCGTGTTAGCCTTCGAATACGGTTATTCAACCACCATGCCCAGCGCCCTGGTTGTTTGGGAGGCGCAGTTTGGCGACTTTGCCAATGGAGCTCAGGTAGTTATTGATCAGTTTATCACCTCTGGCGAGCACAAGTGGGGCCGCCTCTGTGGTCTAACCATGTTGTTACCGCACGGTTATGAGGGCCAGGGGCCTGAACATTCGTCGGCCCGTTTAGAACGTTACCTGCAGCTGAGCGCCGAGCAGAACATTCAGGTCTGCATGCCGACCACGCCCGCCCAGGTGTTTCATATGTTGCGCCGCCAGGCGGTACGAAATCTGCGCAAGCCCTTGATTGTGATGACGCCGAAAAGCCTGCTACGGCATAAAGATGCCGTATCAACCCTGGAAGAGTTAGCCCAGGGTCGGTTTGAAACGGTGATTGATGATCAGGATGCGAGTGTGATCACTGAGCAGGTTGATCGCGTGGTGCTCTGTTCGGGCAGGGTCTATTACGATTTGGTCGATAAACGCCGTAAAGAGTCGGCGCACAATGTCGCCATCATTCGCATAGAGCAGCTGTATCCGTTCCCTGAGGATCGCCTGTCGGAAATATTGGCACCGTACAAAAATCTAACTGATGTTATTTGGTGTCAAGAAGAACCGATGAATCAAGGTGCCTGGTATTCCAGCCAGCACCATATGCGGCGAATTTTCCATCGGTTAAACGAAAAGCTCTATCTTCGTTATGCCGGCCGGGAAGCATCAGCCTCACCAGCGGCAGGCTACATGTCGTTGCACTTAGAGCAACTTGAAAAATTCCTCAATGACGCGGTTCTGAATATTCAGTAATCGGCAGGCGGAGACTAAAGGATTCATTCATGGCAATCGAAATTAAAGCACCTCAGTTCCCAGAATCCGTTGCAGACGGCAGTATTGCAACGTGGCATAAACAACCCGGTGAGTTTGTTGCGCGCGACGAAGTAATAGTCGATATCGAGACAGACAAGGTTGTATTGGAGGTGATGGCACCGGAAGACGGTAAGCTGTCTGACATTATCAAACAGGAGGGTGATACCGTCCTGAGCCTGGAAGTTATCGCGGTGTTTGTTGCAGGATCTGCATCTGCTCCCGCCCCCGCCGCCCCTCCCAGCGGTGAGTCGGTGAGTTCGCCGGCGGCAACCAACGCCGACGAAACAATGCCAATGAGCCCTTCGGCGCGCAAATTGGCCAGCCAAAATGCCTTGAGCCATTATGATATAGTGGGCACCGGCAAGGGCGGTCGTATTACTAAAGAGGATGTGGTGAAAGCGGCGAGTGACAAAGCCAGCCCGAAACCGGCTCCGTTGGCTGCGTCGGCAACGACCAATAGCATGCCGGGCATGATTCCGGCAATGGTTGACAAGGCTCCCTCGACAGGTGCCCTCGGTCCCCGGTCAGAAAAGCGTGTGCCGATGACGCGCCTGCGTAAACGCATTGCGGAGCGTTTGCTTGATGCCAAAAATAATACGGCCATGTTGACTACCTTTAACGAGGTGAACATGAAGCCGATTATGGATTTGCGCGCCAAATACAAAGATAAGTTTGAAAAAACCCACAATGGCACCCGATTGGGCTTTATGTCCTTTTTTATCAAGGCTGCGACCGAAGCCTTGCGTCGGCACCCAGAAGTTAATGCCTCGCTCGATGGTGACGATGTGGTCTACCACGGTTACTACGATATTGGCGTTGCCGTTTCTAGCAAGCGTGGCCTGGTTGTACCCATACTGCGTGATACCGATCAGATGAGTCTGGCGGGTATTGAAAGCTCGATTCGCACCTATGGTGAGCGCGCCCAAGCCGGACAGTTGGGTCTTGAGGATATGCAGGGCGGGACCTTTACGATTTCCAATGGCGGCGTGTTTGGGTCACTGATGTCGACACCTATATTGAACCCGCCACAGACGGCTATCTTGGGTATGCACAAGATCCAAGAGCGGCCGATGGCGGTTAATGGTGAGGTGGTGATACTGCCGATGATGTATCTCGCGGTGTCATACGACCATCGTTTGATCGATGGCAAAGAAGCGGTCCAGTTTCTGGTCGCCATCAAAGATATGTTGGAAGATCCAGCACGGATTTTGTTGGAACTCTAAGATCAACATTGCATTGCAGACCGAGGTGATAACGCACCTTGGTTGTTTATAAATTGACTACAAAGGGTTTAGTTGCCATGTCACATCAATTTGAAGTGGTAGTAATAGGTTCAGGGCCAGCCGGCTACGTAGCCGCCATAAAATCCGCTCAGTTGGGTAAGAAGACCGCCATTGTTGAAAAGTGGGTAACAGAAGATGGCAGTACCTCCTGGGGTGGAACCTGTCTGAATGTGGGCTGTATTCCGTCCAAGGCTTTGCTATATTCATCCGAATTGTATGCCGAAGCCTGTCATGGCTTTGATACCCACGGCATTATCGTGCAGTCTCCGAAGATCGATGTCGCCAAAATGTTGGCCCGCAAGGATGGTATCGTCAATCAGTTGACTACCGGGGTCGCCGGTCTGCTGAAAGGCAATGGGGTTACCCGTTTCGAAGGCAAGGGCGAGCTCAAGGCCAATAAAGTCGTGGCCGTGACCGCCGCAGACGGTTCCATTGAGCTGCTCGAAGCCGAAAACGTGATCTTGGCGATGGGCTCCATCCCGGTTGAAATTCCGCCAACACCGACCGACGGCGATGTCATTGTTGACTCCACGGGCGCCTTGGAATTTAGTGCAGTTCCTCAGCGTCTGGGTGTTATTGGTGCCGGTGTTATCGGCCTGGAGTTGGGCTCTGTTTGGGCTCGACTGGGCTCAGAAGTGGTCATTTTAGAAGCCATGGACAAGTTCCTCGCCTCCGCTGATGCGGCAATCGCTAAAGACGCGCTGAAGTGCTTCACTAAAGAGCAGGGTCTCGACATCCGTTTGGGTGCGCGCGTGACCGGTTCCGAACGTAAGGGTGAGCAAGTCGAAGTGACCTTTCAAGACGCCGACGGCGAGAAGAAAGAAATCTTCGATAAACTGGTCGTTGCGGTCGGCCGTCGTCCCTATACCCAAGGCTGCCTGTCCGACGACAGTGGCGTAAAACTCGATGAGCGTGGCTTTATCTTTGTCGACGACCAATGCCGTACCACTGTCCCCGGTGTTTATGCAGTGGGCGATGTGGTACGCGGGCCGATGCTGGCGCACAAGGGGTCGGAAGAGGGCATAATGGTTGCTGAAATTATTGCCGGTCATGATGCTCAGATGAACTATGACGCCGTACCTAATGTTATCTATACCCATCCTGAGATAGCCTGGGTGGGGAAAACCGAGGAAGAACTGAAAGCCGAAGGCATCGATTATAAGACCGGCGCATTTCCGTTTGCGGCCATCGGTCGAGCCATGGCAGCGAATAATACCACCGGTCAGGTGAAGATACTGGCGGATGTAAAAACCGATCGAGTACTCGGGATGCATATATTCGCTTCGGGCGCGTCGGAAATGATTGCCCAAGGCGTGATCGCGTTGGAATTCGCCTCCAGTGCAGAAGATCTGCAACTGGCCTGTTTTGCGCATCCGACTATGTCTGAAGCGGTTCATGAAGCGGCTCTGGCAGTAGACAACAAAGCCATCCATAAAATGAATCGTAAAAAGCGTTAGTTTTTCGAATCGAGAACGACCTCTGTTGGGTCGTTCTTTTTCCTATTCAAAGCCTAGAGTGAGTCGATCGAAACCTATTCCAAAAAGCAAATTTGGCCGGCACTCAATAATATTAGACGGAACAGATAATGAACCTTCATGAATATCAAGGTAAACAACTTTTCAAGCAGTATGGCTTACCCGTATCCGAAGGCTATGCCTGTGATACGCCGGAAGAAGTCGCTGAGGCCATTGGTAAAATACCCGGCACCATGTGGGTTGTTAAAACTCAGGTGCACGCCGGCGGCCGTGGTAAGGCTGGCGGTGTAAAGCTGGTTAAATCGGCGGCGGAAGCCAAAGAATTTGCGGCACATTGGTTGGGCAAAAACCTGGTCACCTTTCAAACAGACGAGAAGGGCCAGCCGGTCAGCAAAATTCTGGTTGAATCCTGTACCGATATCGAAAATGAACTGTACTTAGGTGCTGTGGTCGATCGCGCTACACGGCGTATCGTCTTTATGGCATCTACCGAAGGTGGGGTCGAGATTGAAACGGTCGCCCATGAAACTCCAGAGAAAATTCTCCGTGCCATTATCGATCCATTGGTTGGCGCACAGCCCTACCAAGCGCGTGAATTGGCCTTTAAACTGGGCTTAACTGGCGTTCAAATTGGCCAGTTCACCAAGATTTTCATGGGTCTGGCGCAACTCTTTGTCGATAAGGACTTGGCTCTGATCGAGATCAACCCTCTGGTCATCACGTCTGAAGGCAATATGCATTGTTTGGATGCCAAGTTGGGTATCGATGGCAATGCCTTGTATCGTCACAAAGATCTCCAGGCAATGCGGGATCCGTCACAAGAAGATGCGCGCGAAGCAGAAGCCGCAGCCTGGGAGCTCAACTACGTGGCCCTCGATGGTAATATCGGTTGTATGGTCAATGGTGCCGGTCTGGCCATGGGTACCATGGACATCGTTAACCTGCACGGTGGCTCGCCGGCTAACTTTTTAGATGTTGGCGGTGGTGCCACCAAAGAACGCGTTGCTGAAGCCTTTAAGATTATTCTGTCCGACTCGAACGTCAAGGCCGTCTTCGTGAATATTTTTGGCGGTATCGTACGTTGTGACATGATCGCTGAAGGCATTATCGGTGCAGTTGAGGAAGTCGGTGTCAAGGTCCCAGTTGTCGTCCGTCTGGAGGGTAACAATGCCGAACTTGGCTCTAAAAAACTGGCTGAAAGTGGATTGAACATCATCGCTGCCCGCTCGTTAACCGAGGGTGCCGAACGAGTCGTAGCCGCCGCAGGAGGTGCAGCATGAGTATACTGATCGATAAGAACACCAAAGTAATTTGCCAGGGTTTCACCGGTTCACAGGGTACCTTCCACAGTGAACAGGCAATCGAATACGGCACTCAGATGGTCGGTGGAGTCTCCCCGGGCAAGGGCGGCACGGTTCATTTGGGTTTGCCAGTCTTTAATACCGTGCGTGAAGCCGTCGAGACGACTGGCGCTCAGGCAACGGTTATCTATGTCCCGGCTCCCTTTTGTAAGGATGCGATCATTGAAGCGGCCGATAGTGGCCTGGAACTGATCATCTGTATTACCGAAGGCATTCCTACCTTGGATATGCTCTTTGCTAAAGAATATGTCGATCGTAAGGGCGTCCGTATGATCGGACCTAACTGTCCAGGTGTGATCACGCCGGGCGAATGTAAGATTGGTATCATGCCCGGCCATATTCATATGCCCGGCAAGGTCGGCATCGTATCACGCTCCGGCACACTGACTTACGAAGCGGTAAAACAAACCACAGACCACGGTTTTGGCCAGTCGACCTGTGTTGGTATCGGCGGCGACCCTATACCGGGTTCCAACTTCATCGATATCTTGCGCATGTTCCAGGACGATCCAGCCACCGAAGCCATCGTCATGATCGGTGAAATTGGCGGTACGGCTGAAGAAGAGGCCGCGGCCTTTATTAAGGACCATGTTACCAAGCCTGTGGTGTCCTATATTGCCGGTGTTACCGCACCAGCGGGCAAGCGTATGGGTCATGCCGGTGCAATTATTTCTGGCGGTACGGGTACGGCCGATGAGAAGTTTGCGGCTCTGGAAGATGCCGGGGTGAAAACCGTGCGGTCTCTGGCTGAAATCGGCAATGCACTGAAAGAGATTACCGGCTGGTAAGGCCGGTAAGATAAAAAAGGCGACCTAGGTCGCCTTTTTTTTGTTTTGCTTATTTAGCCCCAGGGCCGAACGGGGCCCCTGTCAGGTGCGCCAAGAGGTAATCTTAGCTTAGGGCTGCTTATCCGTTTTGTCGATGCTTTCGCCTTCGCTGACCTCGCCTTCGATGATCTCACCCTCTATGTCCCGGCTTTTCTGGAACTGGGACTGGTAACGGTGAAAATGCTTGGGTCCAGCAAACAGGGGTCGGCCGGTTAACTTCATCTTGATGCGGTTAACTACGGCGACGGCCAGCGCCACCAGGGCCAGGCTGAACACCAGGATCAGGCCAATCCAGAACAGTGTTGCGGTCAATACCAGGGTGGCCGCGACCATTAGAAAGCGTTGCCAGGCCGGACGTTGATTAAAGGTAAACTTAAGTTGTCTTATCATACTTAGATGCATCATTTACGTTGAGGTACCATAGTGAAACCTATGACGCGACTTTTCAAGCAAAAGGCGGGCGTCATTAGTCATGCCTACAAATCGTTGACAGTTGAGTTGAGCGCTTTATGGATCGGTACCGCCATCAACATCAGCCCGCCAATAATAAAATAGACCATGATAAACAGCAGAGCTGTGTGCCTTCCTAAGAGATCACTAATCGGTCCAAAGGTCATGCCGATGATAATGGCGAAACGGCCAAAGGTGCCCCATAAACCGAACAACAGAGCTGAATCTTTGGGTTTGGCTAATAGACCGACCAAGGCCCGGCTAGCCGATTGGGTTGCGCCCAAAGCACTGCCGGCAATAAAGGCCAAGACTGTAAACATATTTTCCTGACTCAGGCCAAACAGCTCGGCCAGCGGCGTCAGGCTGTAGATGCCGATAATCCCCAACAGCCACCAAGCCAAGGACAGGAGTATGGTGCCTTTGGAGCCCAACTTATCTTCGAGATAGCCGAAACCGATTGCACCTATCATAGAGCTAATCTGTAAGGTTGCACCGATCAACACCAAGCTGCTGCCGGTAATACCTATTTCATCTTGGGCGTAGATGCCGAAGAATTTCACCACCACAGAAATACCGGCGCTATAGACCATAAAGGCCATGAAGAATCGAAACAGGATGGGGTATTCCTGGACCAATGATTTCATCGCCAGAATGCGGCCGGTGCCGGCCTTGAGCAGGGTGGGCAGATCGGCGTCGGCAAAACCCGGTCGCGGCACGGCGCGCTCCTTAACTAGCAGGAAGGTCGGCAAGGCGCCGAGTGCATAAAACAGTGCAATAAAAATCATCGCTAACTGGTTTTCGTTGATATAGGCCGCCTGATTCAGCTCAGCAGAGCTGGTAATGATGCGAAACATTAATAGCAGACTCAATAGACCGCCTATATAGCCGATGCCCCAGCCAATACCGGACACCTTACCCATGTTCTTCTTAGTGGCCAATTCCGGTAAAAAACTGGCAATGAAGGACTCTGATAACATCCAACCGGTATTACTGATAATCAGAAATAATAAACCCAGTCCAACCTGACCCGGATTGACGAAAAACAGGCCTGAGGTCCCCAAAACGGAGGCCAGAGTGCACCAGGCCAAGTACTTTTTTTTCTTACCACTGTAGTCGCACAGTACGCCCACGAAAGGCGCGAGGATGATGGACAGGACAGTCGATAATGTTACCGCAATAGACCAAAAAGTGTTTTTGAGGTGCGCCAACTCCGGCGGGACTATGTAATGCACAAAAAAAGCCGAATAGACAAAGGTGACGACGACAGTGGTGTAGCTGCTGTTGGCAAAGTCATACATGGCCCAACCAAATATTTCGCGTTTTTTGACCGGTAGTGCAGCGGTATCTCGGATCATGGTCGAATCCTAGTCCTTTTTAGTAGAGAGTTAGTTTGCCTCAAGACCGGGTCTAAGCCCAGTGACTTCACATCTAGGGCCGGTGATATTTCACTAAGACCTTGAATTCTCTGCGATTATCCCCATTTTAAGCCGGTCTATGGTCGATAATCAAAGGTTGAGAGGCAACATGTCTGAAACAAAACAGGAATCGCTAAGTTTTCAAACGGAAGTAAAACAACTTCTACATTTGATGATACATTCTCTTTATTCGAATAAAGAAATATTTCTCCGGGAACTTGTCTCCAACGCGTCGGACGCTTGTG
>Ga0307492_10000217_pt1 | contig 24684 bp, 19 predicted proteins | sample SI3LmetaG_FD_202365 | JGI IMG/M metagenome (GOLD analysis project Ga0307492, IMG submission 202365) | Sea-ice brine microbial communities from Beaufort Sea near Barrow, Alaska, United States - SI3L | ecosystem: Environmental > Aquatic > Marine > Coastal | place: USA: Alaska | collected 2017-05-06 | reverse complement strand
AACGAAAACGCCGGATTAAATCACTGTACAAACAGATGCGTTAGAAGGAGGTTTTTATACGGAGTCAATGAGTTAACCGTACAAGATTATTCCCATAGAAAAGATTGGTTAGAAAAACGTATCTTTGTACAATGTAATATCTTAGCGGTTGAAGTTTATGCTTGCGCGGTGATGGACTGGTTTTCGCTCCTGCAAAACCGGTATACCATCCGTCCATAGATATAACAACCATTATCACGCCTAAGCATTACTGGGTGAAGTTGCCGTAATTTCCTGTATGGCATATGTTGATTTAAACACCATCCGTACCAAAATTATTGGGAGATTAGAAACCTCTAATAAAACTTCGATTAAAAAACGTTTAGAGTTGATTAAAGAAAAAGATCCCATTGATGTTCAAGCTTATCTGGAAACTTCTATAACGGCACTATCAAACCAAGTTAAAAAAAATAGTTTACCGAGGAACTTTAAAAATTATGTCGAGCTCGTCGAATGGACTGGTAAATTCAATATTGATCCTAACAAATCCAGGATGCCTTCCAATATTCAATCCTCTCTTCATCGAGGTAACTTACAACAAACCCATTGGCTTAAAAAATTGAAAACTATGGCAAAAGCTATTGCCATCTCGTCGAGCCGATTGAACTGATAAAGAAAAAAGCTAGGCAGCTGAAGCAGAAATGGCTAAAAGGTATTAACACCACAAAGTTGCTTTACGAAGGTCCAATTTAAATTATTCTTTTCGCCCTTACATTAAAGAACAATTCTCATTAGGGAAGAATTTCTTTCGCCCTAATTCTCTACTTCCATTCTAAAACCAATAAAAAAATAACAATATTATTTCCAAGTATACTTTAGCTTTTGATTGTTCTTCGTTTTGGAAGATGTCGCTACTTTTCCAGTTATTATTTCTGGCTGTCTATTATTTTTTGTTGGTTATGAGTTTTTATTATCCCTTTTACTGGTTTTTTTTGCATAAAAATGTTTTTCTATTTCCGGATTTGCCATATAAATCATTAGAAAACTAACAATTATATAGATAAAAATTACGGGGTAGACTCGTATTTGTCTTGTATATTCCTTCGTATTTCTTTCTTGATTGCATCAAAAGGCACCAATCATCTATCAAGGTTGGTGCTGATTATTCCCAGAACATATTATTCATAATACTTATTATTACCACTGGAAAGAGCATCTACTGATAGTTGATGTCTTTTGAATCATGATTAGAGCAGCTTAGGTTAATTAAATTAAATTGGTAATAGTCCGATAACATTTCACGTATTCTTTCTAATTCGTAAGGTTTACCTAAATATCCATTCATCCCTATTTCTTGATAGTATTTTATTTCTTCTTGGGTAATGTTTGCGGTTAACGCAATAATGATAAGTTCTTGCTCACAATATTTAGTACGTAATTCTATGGTTGCTTCTTTACCGTCCATTATTGGCATTTGAATATCCATTAATACCACGGCATAGTTATTTCTATCCACCATTTTTATTGCTGATAATCCATCTTCTGCAACATCTACATTTAACCCTAAACCGGTTAACAATTTAGTTGCTACTATTTGATTTACCTGATTGTCTTCCACTAATAAAATAGTATTATCTTTGGTGGGGTTACTGAGAGTAATGGCTGTGTTTTTGGCTTCTGCATTATCGAGGGTCTTAATGGAGACATAATTTTTGTGGTCTATGATCTGACTTAAATGTGCAACGGTTAAAGGCTTGGCTAAGTATAAGAGGTTATGGTTAATATTTGAATGTTGCTCTATATATCTTTGACTGTAGGCACTACAAATAACAAGCTGACTAGGGCAATAAGGCTGATGGATGATGTCTTCAATAAAATCTAAACCATTTTCGCCTTTTAAATTCCAGTCAATTAACGCCATATCGTAATGATTTTTTAGGCAATGTTCTTTGGCTTGAGCGATAGTTGAGGTGATATCAATATCGACTTCAAGGTAGTGTGCCATTTTTTCAATAACGTTTTGGGTAACTTTATTATCTTCAAGCAATAGTAAACGGCTACCTTTATGTTTAATTATTTGCTGCTTTGTTGGAGCTGATTTCGCTTCTATCAATGGCAGATTAACGGTAAAGGTTGACCCCTTGCCTAACTCACTATCGATAGTGATCTTGCCATGCATTAAATCAACTAATAATTTACAAATAGCTAAACCTAAGCCAGTACCACCATATTTTCTAGTGGTTGAATTGTCAGCTTGAGAGAAACGTTTAAACAGTTTTTCTTGTTGTTCAGCTGACAAGCCTATGCCGGTATCTTGAACTTGATATATAATTCGTTGTGGAATTTCATAGCTCACATCATGGAGCATTGATGTTTTTACAATAACTTGTCCATGTTCAGTAAATTTAATTGCATTGGATAATAGGTTGAGTAATATTTGATTAACTCTGACCGGATCGCCCATCATAAAACTGGGTATATTCGATTCGAAATCATAAATGAGTTCGACGTCTTTTTCTTCGGCAACTCTACCGAGCATGATGGAGATATTGTCGATTAATTTATGATGGCCCCAAGCTATATTCTCTATATGAAGCTGACCAGATTCTATCTTAGAAAAATCCAATATATCGTTAATAATTGTTAATAGTGACAGGGCTGAAAATTCAACTTTTTCAAGATAGTCACGTTGCTCTTTCTCAAGCTCCGTTTTTAAGGTCAGTTCAACTAATCCAATAATACCAGTCATAGGTGTGCGAATTTCATGTGACATATTGGCTAAAAATTGGGTTTTAACTTCAACGGCTTTTTGGTGTGCTAAAGAGGTTTCTTTTAATGCATACTGTTGACGTTTTAATATCATCATAAAGAGAAATAATAATGCTAATATCGCACCAAACAATTCAATAAGTTTCTTGCTCGATGCTTGCTCAATTTCAAGATACAGCTGCTGGTTCTCTTCAATAATAGAACTAACCACAGGAATTTTTATTAAGTTCTGACGGTAAATTGCAGTTTGTTGATGATTATCTAAAATAAATAAAGTGTGTAGTTTAAATAGCTGCAAATATTGCCAGTGGAGCTGTTGGTGATCGGTGATATCAATGTCTTCGAGTAAATCAATAATACGTTGTTTATCGTTTTGATTAGAGGAGGTTATAAAGGCAAATAGTTGTACACGAATGTTAGTGATTTGTGTCATTAATATTGGGTTATCAAGACGTTCTTTTTTATTGATTAAGCGCTGTGATGTTTTTAACATACTAATAAGCTGAATATAGTTTAAAGAGGTTTGAATGTACTCTTTCAATAGTATTTTGGTTTTTGGTTTTAGGGTGACTTCTAATAAGATACTTTCAATTTCAGACTGTAATTGCGCATATTTATCATAATGTAATTGATCGCTAAAGCTTGCGTTCAGTAACTGTACTTTATGTTGAGGCAGAATCAATTCAAGAGAAACCAACGGCTTTAGTTGTGCATTTTGTTTTCTACTCTCATCTATCGAAAGTACCCACAAAGTTGAAAATAATGTGAATAGCAATAAGCCTAATAGCTCGGGATAATATTTGAGATATTTCAATTTATTCAATCTCAATTATTTTAGAACTAAATGAATTAAGCAAGGCAACAATATCGTTAACATCATCGTCATTTAATTCTCGTCCTAACTGTGAATGACCCATAATACGCACAGCATCGGGTAAGTTATCAATGGCACCATTGTGAAAATAGGGCGCTGTTTCGGCGATGTTACGCAAAGTAGGAACTTTGAAAATATACTTGTCTATCTCTTGTTGAGAAACATCATACTTGCCATGATCTAGGGTGAGTATTTGTGGAATGTCATTAATACGGCCTAGTTTTTGGTAGATATTACCGCCAATATTTACCCCTTGATGACAGGTGCTACAACCATAGTTAATAAAAAGATCTAAGCCATGCTTTTGTTGTGCCGATAAAGCACTTTCATCACCTAATAAATAGCGATCGATAGGTGAATTTGGCGTGATAAGTGATTCTTCGTAAATAGTGATAGCTTTAATAATGTTGTCGGCTGTGATGCCATCTGAGCTTAACTTGTCAAACGTTTTGGTAAAGTAGCTATCTTCACTGAGTTTAATGATAATTTCTGGCCACGACGTCGCCATTTCTATGGGGTTATGGATCGGACCAGTAACTTGTTCGGTTAATGAGCTAGCGCGACCATCCCAGAATTGTCTAAAACTAAAGGTTGAATTGAGTACCGTTGGTGAGTTACGCACACCTTTAGCGTTATCAACTCCTGATGAAACAGGAAAACCATCATCTCCACCAAAATCAATCATATGACAAGAGGCACAAGAAACCCTGTTATCTTTTGATAATAATGGGCTATGAAAGAGTGCCTTTCCTAAATTTAACCAGTTTTTGTCGATTTCTATCCGTTGAGGGATAGGTTGAATGGGACCATCGACCTGTTTGAAATGATAGACGGTTTCTCTAAAGCCTTGTAATGTTTGATGTTGAATGGATAAATAATAGACTACAGCCGGAATAATCGAGCATACCAGCATTGCAAAGGCTAATGATTGGTAGTACTTTTTATTCATCTGAATAATAGCTTATTAATTTGAGTAAACATCTTTTTGGATACGTAAATTGAGTATAGTAGATAATATTAATAAAGCTATTTATATGTCTATTGCAAAAGCCAAAAAAATCAAAAAATTAGACAGCCTAATTACAGCCATTCACTCACAACTACAACTAGCATTCACCTACGTGAATAACGGGGATCATGCCTTGTAATCTTACAAAAAATTCATCAAAATAATAAACACAATGATTTAAGGATGAATGAAATGACCATTGCCAGAAAGAATATCGTTGATAACGAAAACGCCGGATTTAATCACTGTACAAACAGATGCGTTAGAAGGAGGTTTTTATACGGAGTCAATGAGTTAACCGTACAAGATTATTCCCATAGAAAAGATTGGTTAGAAAAACGTATCTTTGAACAATGTAATATCTTAGCGGTTGAAGTTTATGCTTGCGCGGTGATGGACCGGTTGTCGCTCCTGCAAAACCGGCATACCATCCGTCCATAGATATAACAACCATTATCACGCCTAAGCATTACTGGGTGAAGTTGCCGTAATTTCCTGTATGGCATATGTTGATTTAAACACCATTCGTACCAAAATTATTGGGAGATTAGAAACCTCTAATAACACTTCGATTAAAAAACGTTTAGAGTTGATTAAAGAAAAAGATCCCATTGATGTTCAAGCTTATCTGGAAACTTCTATAACGGCACTATCAAACCAAGTTAAAAAAAATAGTTTACCGAGGAACTTAAAAAATTATGTCGAGCTCGTCGAATGGACTGGTAAATTCAATATTGATCCTAACAAATCCAAGATGCCTTCCAATATTCAATCCTCTCTTCATCGACTTAACTTACAACAAACCCATTGGCTTAAAAAAATTGAAAACTATGGCAAAAGCTATTGCCATCTCGTGGAGCCGATTGAACTGATAAAGAAAAAAGCTAGGCAGCTGAAGCAGAAATGGCTAAAAGGTATTAACACCGCAAAGTTGCTTTACGAAGATCCAACTTAAATTATTCTTTTCGCCCTTACATTTAAAAAAACGCTCATTAGGGAAGAATTTTTATCGCCCTAACTCTCTACTTTCATTCTAAAACCAACAAAAAAATAACAATATCACTTCCAAATAGACTTTAATTTTTGATTGTTCTACGTTTTGAACGGTGTCATTACTTTTCCAGTTATTATTTCTGGCAGTCTATTATTTTTCTCTAGTTAATGATAAACATCTAATCTCTTAACTCTTCTAAAATAATTTTTTCAAATTCAGAAAATGGTTTCGCACCTTTTACGATTATTCCATTAACAAAAAATATCGGAGTAGAATTAACTCCAAAACGATTGCCTTCTGCAATTTCCGCATTGACCTGACTTGCAAATTTTTCCGAGTTCAAACAATCAGAAAATTGCTTTTTGTCCATGCCTAACTTTTCTGCTTTGCCTTTTAACTCACCGACTTTTAAGTGACGTGTATCATTAAACATTTCATTATGTAAGGCCCAAAAATATTCATTCGATTGCTCGTTTGCACATAAACTAGCTTCAGATGCTTTAAAAGCTTCTTTATGAAAACTAAGTGGGTATTGTTTGTAAACTAAACGTATATCTTTTCCATATTTTTTTAACAACTGTTGAACGGTTTGTTCTGCCTTGGCGCAATAAGGACATTGAAAATCCGAAAATTCAACAATTGTTATTTTTGCATTTTCATCACCTAACGTTGGCGATTGACCAACCGGAATATCTATTCTAGGTCTTTCCGGACGTTTAAGATTTATAACCACACTGTGTTTTTTTGCTTCCTCAGTGTACCAATTTGTCACTTGATTTCTAATCAACTCAGAACGCAAATACTTAGTAACTTGACCTCTATATTCTGCATTACTTTTATTGGCTGGTATTTTGTTTATTTTAATAAATTGCGATACCATTTGTTCAGTGACGGTTGTATTTTTAACAACATGCTTTTCCATAAACGCTGGAAACGACAAGTTGTTACCAAGTGGGTGTACTTTAACAAACTCTTCTAACAACATGTTTTGAAGCTGTGAATATTGGAGGCTATACACCTTCATTTCAGCATCAAATAAAGCTGTTTTTATTTTATCATTCACCTGTTCAAAAGTAATATTTTTACCATTTACTTTAGCCAATATCTCTGATTTATTACTTGCCGAGGTATTAAAAGATGTAAGTAATGTAAAAGTGAAAAAGAGTATTAAGCCTTTAAATCGCTTAACTTTATCCATAAGTACAGTCATATTTTTAATGTGAATACCATTTAGAGAAAAAACAAAATGAATTTTAACTTAATCATTACAGTTTTGCACCCTGCATTTATGCACATAAAACAAACATAAATTTTTCAAAAAAAACTCTGAGACTATAGATGTTAAAATAACCTATAGAAACAGAGCCAAACCCAACCAATGAGTATTTTTAGAATTTTCGTTTTAAAATACCTAATAGTATTAGTATTGACAATACAAATAAACTACCACCACCACTGTCACTTGTATTCTCGCTCACTTCGGGCTGCACTGGTGCAGCTACTTTAGCTGGAACAAATAAATCGATTTTTCCTAATGCTACTGCTCCAATTGACGCACCAACTTTTTGGTTTAAACTCGACTGCTTATTCATATTCGCGGTTACATTAAATTCTAAAGTGAGCTCACCACCGATTAATTGGTTATTCTGGGCTTCATAACTGCCGTGATGTGAATCAACTAAAGCGCCAATAAATAAGGCTGCTAGAAACTCTTCTTCTGTAATGGATAAATTTTGATTATCAAAGAAAATTGCGCCAGTTGTATCAATTTGCACGCCTAAAATTTCAAATCCATTATCATCCACAGAACTAACAGGACCACGTAAACGCGTATCGCTTAGATCTGGGTTTCCTCTTTCTCTAAATTCTTCTACAATTAACTCGCCGCTAGAATCAACATACCCTCTAACTTCAATCTGAGTTTCCTCTGACATTCCATTTTCCAACAAATCATCTTTATCTTCAGTCATACTATTAATTTGACCACTAATACCCATAATGATGATTTCGTTTTCCATTAAATTTTCAATGCTCACTGGAGCTTCGATCCTTGCTTTAGTTTGTTTAAAATCAATTTTTAGTGCGGTAAAAATTTCAGTGTCTGTATTATAAGTTCCTTCAGCTTCTAACTTGACACCTAAAACTAAGTCACTCGCAACGCCATTTTTGTAGATCACATTGTTGCTTAATTCAACAATCTGGGAGTTCAATTCAAAATGAGTCTCATCGGTAACCGTGGTTACATACCCTTCTAACTCAAAGCCAATAATCGCACCAGTGGTATCATCCGGAATATCAACCAATCCATTTTTACATTCAAATTTACTGATTGAATCTAATGTGTTCTCAATGCTAAAATCATTGATAGAAGCCGTCTTAATTTCAACCAGCCCTCCTTCAATGACGCCGGCATCACAGTCATTTAAAGTAACGCCAGTGATAGAAACCGTCAACAAACCAAATCCAACATCATCTCCTACTACGCTAGTCACATGAGAAATTAATTTCCATACGTCAATGGTTGATTTTGATTCGATTCTGGTGGCGAGTATATTAGACGCATCATCAAAATTACCGCTGATCTCAAGTAACTCATCAATAGAAAAAGTACCATCCGTATTTGCAAGAACAGTATCAGCACCCATAAATATATTTTGACCAAAAACCTGCAATGGATCGATACTAGTTACAGGTCCTTTAACTAGATTAAATGCATCTATTTTATTCGCGGTTCCACTGGTTACACTTGAGTTTGCGTCATCGCCGACTAAAACAATGGCAGTCATTCCATTTGCCTTATTTTCAAATGTTGCTGCGTCTATAGCTTCACCATCCAAATTAATAATTGTATTTTCGTCCACAATAAATTCTCTCGTTTCATTGATTACGATTTCAGCTTGAATCATTGTGGCGTTAAACCATAGTAATGATAATATTAAAAATTGTTTAATTAGTGTTTTCATATCTTTAACCTCATTGAGTAGTATTGATTTTTAAAGTGCATAGTTAATTGCACTTTCACTCTTAACATAGCGAAAAATGCGCCACTTTTATTTTTCAACAAAAACAACGAGTTATAGATTTTTATCATGTAGATAAGTGAAATCACCAAAAAATTTGGTGATTTCACCTAAGAACAAGTTAGAAGTTATTGCAGATTTATATTAGTACTAAAAAGCATGTGCATTACTTGCTCTTTAAAACAAAAAACCAGATGTATTATCTGGTTTTTTATCGAATGATATGAAATATTAAACTCTTCGTTTGAACCCTACCCCGAACCCAAATATTAACAACAATATTGAGAGACTCCCTCCTCCACCGTCCGAATTCGATGAAGTTGTAGGTGGCGGTGGCGGCGGTACAATTACTTCTGCAGCCTTGTAACTACTGATTCTGCCTAACCCAATCCCTCCGGTACCTAATCCTTTTATGGAATTATTTAAATTTTGTTTTAAAAATTTAAGCGCCGTGACATTAAACTCCAAAGTAAACTCTCCTCCAGTAAGTGTGTTACTCGCAGAATCATAACTAGCATGATTAATATCAACTAATGCCCCTTCAAATAATGCTGCGTAGAAATCATTTACTGAGATCGCTAAGTCATCATTATCAAAAAATGTAGCCCCTGTAGAATCAAGAATGACTCCTAATATTTCAAAACTATTTGATGTAACGTTTGAAATAGGTCCTCGTAAGCGTGTATCGGTGACATTAGGTTCACCTCTTTCTCTAAACTCATCGATTAATAGAGTTCCACTTGAATCAACAAAGCCTCTCACTTCTATTTGAGTATCTGCATTTAAACCACCCGGTAATAAGTTATCTTTATCATCTGTTAACGTGGTTATTTTGGCATTAATACCCATAATAACGATTTGTTCAGCCGTTAAATCTGCTATTGTGATTGGTGCTTCAATCCTTGCTCGCGTTGCTTTAAAATCTATTTTTTGCGCAAGAAAAACTAACGTATCGGTATTATAGGTACCTTCTGCTTCTAACTTAACTCCTAGAACTAAATCCTCAACAGACCCATTCTTATATTCAACGGTTGAACTAATTTCTACTTCTTGAGAGTTAACTTCAAAGTGAGTGGCGTCAATGATCCTTGTTACAAATCCTTCTATTTCAAAACCAATAATTGCACTTGCTGTATCATCTGGAATATCAACAATTCCATTTTTACATTCAAATTTAGTCAACGTATCAACTATATTTGCTATCGAGAAATTAATAATAGACTTAAGTTTTACTTCAGCTAGCTGTTCTACAGTTACCCCTGAATCACAATCATTTAACGCCAACCCAGTAATGTTGACAGTCAGTGCGCCAAAACTTATATCATCGCCTACAACAGCTGTCACGTGAGCCAGTAGCTTCCAAACATCGATAACGGCTTTAGACTCAATTCGAGTTGCAAGTAAATTAGATTCATTATCAAAACTGCCACTAACTTCTAACAGTTCGCCAACGGTAAAATCACTCGATGTGTTAGCAAGAACGGTATCAGAGGTAATAATGACATTCTGCCCAAATACTTGTAACGGCTCTAAATTAGTAACAGGTCCTTTAATTTGATTAACGGCTAAAATTTCAAGTGCCGTACCGCTAGTGACAGACTCATTCACATCATCTGCAATTAGAATAGTTGCAGTGATACCGTCAGATTTAGATTCAAATTCTTTTGCATCAGTCTCTATACCATCAATTTTAACCAGTGTATTTTCATCCACTATAAAATTTCTATTTTCATTAATAATAACTTCTGCAAATACAGTATTTGAGAAAATAATGATATTGCTAAAAATAGTGCACAGTATAAAAAACAATCTCAATACTAAATTACTCGATTTTATTTTCATAATAGTCAACCTCACTTAATTTATTGATTTCTAATTCCGTAACTTACTCGTCATTTGAATTATTTAGGATTAATACTTTTAACCTTTGAACTGTTACTTTGTTTTACATGGCGATAATTTTCCCATCGGCATTTGAGTAAAATGGTGAAGATTTATTCTCTAAAAAACCACACGCATAAAAACTAAATTGTTTTCTAAAGGTGTAATTTAAATGCCGAACTAATACGTAGTTTTTACTTTTTTTTGTAATACCAGGCATTGCTTCATTAAAAGACCTATCTAACAACAAACTTTTTTGATCAATAGCTGCGACATCGGGAACCATCGAATTATAAAACTCTTGAAATACATGTTTACCGCTCCTCATTGAACTAAAATCTGTCAATCTTTGCCGTGTAACAGTTACCTCTGAATCCTTATTTTTGGTAATAGTGATCAACAAAGGCGATTTTCTTTGATTTGAGTTATATTCATCAAATATGATCGTTATTTCAGGCGTCTTAAATTTATATTCAGACCATTCTAGAATATTCTCAAATTGACTGACAGTCCGACTGGAATACTCTGATTGTACGTAAATTAATATCTGCATGTTATCTTCCGTTAATCGTTAATAAATAACATACAGCGAAATGCGTGCCAACAAATTTATCTTTAAAATTCAATAGGCTATAGACAAATAAAATTAAATTGGGGTATATCGCCCGTTCGTTTGCGTGAAATGCCCCAGAATTTACCCAATCAAATAGAAACTAAATAGCAGGTTAGCGATCTTGCTCCTACCTCTCTCATATCTAATCAACTATCTCACAAAAGTATTAGTCGATTTATATCTGTTTAATAGAATATTTTTCTAATCGATACCTCAGAGTATCTCTTGTTAAGCCTAATAGTTTTGCGGCTTTGGTAATGTTACCGTCGCTTTTATCTAATGCATTAATAATATAACCTTGCTCCATTGCTTCTAAGGAAAAATCTTTTTCCGGTATATGAAACGGCGCATCAAAAGTCTGGCTGGCTTTTAGAGTAAAAACAAACTCGTTTGGTAGGATAGAGTTAGAGGTATTCATTAATATGGCTTGTTCTATACTAGCTCGTAACTCTCTCACATTTCCCGGCCAGTGATGATCAGATAACGCTTCAATCGTTTGTGGAGCTAGCATCATTCCTGATTTTTTATATTTATTTGAAAACTCTTTTAAAAAATGCTCTGCCAATATTTTGATATCTCCGCTACGTTTTCTTAAAGCGGGTACAGCTACCGCTACGACTTTTAGTCGATAATATAAGTCTTCTCGAAAGAGTTTATCTTTAATCTGTTGCGTTAAATCTCTATGAGTCGCACTGATAAAGCGGATATTTGCGGTTTTTTCTCTCGTATCCCCAAGTCGACGATACTTTTTATCTTCAATTACTTTTAACAGTTTCGATTGTAGTCTAATGTCCATATCACCAATTTCATCAATGAACAATGTACCGCCCTCCGCCGATTCAATCAATCCAACTCTTTGATTTTGAGCACCTGTGTAGGCTCCTTTTTCATGACCAAACAATTCAGCTTCTAACAAATCAGCGGGAATAGCACTACAATTAATTTCAACAAATGGCCGACTCGCATGGGGTCCAGAAAAATGGATCGCTTTCGCTACCAATTCTTTTCCTGTTCCAGTCTCACCACCGATCAAAATACTGGGTGAATCGCCAATATCTAATGCCAAATCAGCGCTGATTATTTGTTTAATCCTTTCCTTAACTTGTTTTATTTGTGAAGATTGTCCAACAATTTGTTCTATTTCACTATTACTAGCAGTTCTTCGATGGTGATAATCTCGGTAGGTCTTTATTTTTTGTTGTCCGTCCAATTTTGCTAATAAGATCGCTAGTTCTTTCAGAACGAGGGGTTTTGTTAAATAATCATCCGCACCGGCTTTCATGGCATTAACGGCTATCTCTACGCTACTCTCCCCAGTTATCATAATGACCGCAGTATCCTGATACTCCTCTTTAATATTAGAGAGTAATTTTAATCCATCGCCGTCTGGTAAATTATAATCTAACAAAACAAAATCAAAACTTTGCTTTGATAATAAATCTTTTGCACCACGAATAGTTAACGAAGCCCTCACATCAAATGAATTGCGGCTCAAAAATTTTGCCATATTATCCGAAAGAATTTTTTCGTCTTCTACAATTAGTATTGACCGCATCAATTTTTACCTTCATTAAATTCTTTAAAAAACAAATCAAAGGTAGAGCCAATACCCACTTTGCTACTAACACTAATTCTTATTCCATAACGTTCTGAAATACGTTTGACTAAACTCAATCCCACACCGAGTCCGCCAGGTTTATTGCTTACATTTTGCTCGAAGATCAAATGCAAAAAGTCATTATTCATCCCGCAACCTGTGTCAATTATAGACAGTTTTATTGTTTCTGACTCAATTGTTTCTGTTTTTGATATTTCTATTCTTATCGTCCCTTCATGTTCTATTGCGTCAATTGCATTGGTAATCAAACTATTAATCATATGTAAAACAAGCCCTTGTTCAGCTTTAATTTTTGCTTGCTGCACATCTATCCTCATATTAAATTTAATCAATTTTTTTCTTATGTTAGTTGGGTTTGATAAATGCGAGACTAATTTACTAATAACATCCACTAGATCAAAAATTTCATCCTGCTCCTGTTCTTTGGAAAAGTGCAGCAATTCTTTAATCCATTGACTTAATCTATCAACTTCAGAAACAATTAAATTTGCATCCTGACGGATCAATGAATCAGCGCTGTCATTAAACTCCATCATTTCTGCGGTTGTTCTAATATTCGCTAATGGGTTTCTCAAACTATGAGTGATATTTGACGCGAGTTCGCCAACTACAGCCATCCGTTCCGACTTTGACAAGCTCTCTTTTAGTCCATCAATTTCAATTAATCGGCGATTTAATGTTCGCTCTACACTCAATCGGTTAAGGTGGTTTTTTCTATATATCCAAAATAGTAAAGCAACGATTGCAATGTAGCTCGAATATGCCCACCAAGTAAGCCAAGGTGGCGGTTTGACTATAATGTGGACTCTTGCGGGCGTTTTGTCGGCTATATTATCTTTGCTAATAGCATAAACTTCGAAAATATATTGACCTGAACTTAAACCAGTAAAGGATTGATTAAACTGATCTGGTTTCGAACTAATCCATTCATCATTCACCCCTAGTAATCGATACTTAAAATGATTTCTCGAAACGACGGAATAATGAAGAGCTCTAAATTCTAAAGATAACATTTTTTCATCGTATTCTAATTCAACACGTTGCTCACCTTTTTCGTTAATGGAAATATTCAACGATTTTTCAAGAAACTCGTTCGACTGATTATTTAGTAAAAAATCAACAATTTTCGTTTGTGGTGGGTAAGGGTTTATTGTCCCTTGACCTTTATAGAACCATGTAACGCCATTCACCCCTCCAAATGCCAAAATATTCTCATTCTGAAATACCGCCCCAGCGCTGAACTCCTGACTCAACAATCCATCTTCAATAAAATAATTGTCCACCGTTTGCCGATCATACGATAGTCTCGATAGACCTCGATTCGTACTGACCCAAATAGCACCATCATCATCTTCTGATATACCGTTGATAAACTCATTTGCTAAACCATTCGCCTTTCTATACTGAGTAAAGGATTCTGTCTCTGCTCTAAATAAATTTAGACCTCCGCCATAAGTACCTATCCAAATATTTTTGTTCGCTGACTGAAATATATTAACAACCGTATCGTTAGATAAACTATTTTCTTCAAATGATTGATGCTTAAAATATTTCGCAGTCATATCTTCAATTCGATATCGAACGAGACCTTGTCCCAATGTTCCAACCCATAAATATTTATCTGTTTGCCATAAACTACTCACAAAATTACGAGGTAATGGGTTATTCTCGTCATCCTGTCTTTTTGATAAAACGATCCTCTTTTTCTTAGTGTCATACAGATCAAGTCCTCCATAACCAGCAATCCAGAATGAATGATCATTGAAACGTGTTAGTTTAAGAACTGCATTGTGACCAAGTTTAGGTGTATTATCCGTATTGATGAGATCAATTTGCATACCATTTTTATCCAATAGCACAAGCCCCCCGAAAGTTGCAATCCAGTATTGATTATTCCAAGGCATTATGTCGCGCACAGTATTATGAAGAAGGTTCTTTGAGTCCTTTGTATAATATTGATAGTTTTTATTTTTTGAGAGCCAGTGGTTAACGCCACCCGCTTCTGTGCCGATCCACCAATCACTATTTTCCGAACGATGAATTGCGTAAACAACACTATCATTGAGATATCGATGGTCTTTTTTTGATGCGGATAGATGATGAAAAATTTTAGAGTGCGGATCAAAGTAATTAAGCCCAGCACTTTCAGTACCAATCCAAATAATACCCGTTCTGTCTTGAAAAATTGAAAAAACACGATTATTACTTAAAGATTTATTTTGCTTGCTTGTTTTATAATGAAACCAATGACCAAACTTATCTTGCATCAAGATCCCTTGACCCAGAATACTAACCCAAAGATTCGCATTGGAATCAAAAAACAATTTGTAAACGTTTTGTTTGTGCAATTCAAGATTGCCTATTTTTTTGTATATTTGTGATACATCGAGATTTGAATTAACAACCCATAGTCCAAGATTTGTCGCGATCCAAAGATGATTATTGACAATAAGTAGATCTTGAATTTTTTTCGCTTTTACACTCTCATAAACTGAAAATATTTGCTGATGGGCGTTAACAGAATATTGCCAGATCCCCGTATTTTCTGTGCCGACTAAAATATTGCCATTCCATTCCACCATAGACCAAACTATTTTTAACGCTTCATTTTCTTGCCACAGTCCAACAAACCTATTATTGTTTTTATCATATTTAAAGACGCCATGATTCGCGGTTCCAATCCATATATTACCTATACTATCTTCTAAAAATGACTTCCCTTGAATAGTTGAGAGAATATTTTCATTGGAATAAAATGGAATGCTGACAAACTTTGATGTTCCAAATGTTCGTTTTGCCACGCCTTGCCCATTAGTACCTATCCATAATGTTTTAGATTTGGAAAATCGAGCAAAGGTAATATAATTCCCAGGAATTGAATTTTTATCCTTTTCATCTGCTTCATAGTTTACAAAACCTTTACCATCATATCGATCTAATCCACCTTGTGTTGCAAACCACATAAAACCATCTGAATCTTGAACGATATCGTTTACAGCAACCTGTGATAGTCCATCATTTACACTGAGATAATTAAACTGAATATCCAGTTTGTCTAAAACATTATTGTTTTCACTAACAGTGTTAAATGAAAAACCAAAAACGATCAAATAAGTGATGTATAAAAAAGTCTTCAATGACTTCTCCTTGTTTAGTTAGGTGTTAATCATAATGTTCACTCTTCCATTTGTCGATATAGGTATTTAACCCACACCATAGGGTGATATAACCAAACACAAATCATGCTAAATCATAACTAGTTGATATACAACAGTTTTATTTGTGGCACAACCCTTGCGATAGATGTCATAACAATAACTCGATTAACGCTTAAAACCTTTACTCGATATTACAAGTATAAATAAATTAATTGCCATGTAAGGCCGGAGAAATAATGTATTCACTACAAAAAGCGCTATCGATTGAAAACCAATCTATTGACTTTAACTTGTTAAAACTAAATAAGGCTGAAATTAATACAATCGAAAATAACATTACAAATGTCCACCCAATCGTTAGTGGAATTCAGGGTGAGTTAAATCTATTTAGAAAACATGGGTTAGATAGCTTAAAAAAAGCAAAGTTAATGAATCGTGTAGATACCAAATTTGTTATTAAACGAATGCATTTAATTCAGATTATGCGGTCATTACAGTCTAATTACAGTGTTTTATCAATTAATAATAAGGAAATATCCCCTTATGAAAATCATTATTTTGATACTCATAACATGGAATTTTATACCGCGCATCATAACGGAAAATTAAACCGTTATAAAGTCAGACATTACATAGATAGTCAATTACGTTTTTTAGAGGTCAAGTTTAAAAATAACAAAAAACGAACGATTAAATCGAGGATGAAAGTTTCGGATGATTCTTATTCAAAAATTGACAGTTTTGTTAAAAAAAATATGGGAGGTTGCATGCCTGAATTACACATTAAACAAATTAGCGGTTATCAGAGGATCGCATTTGCCAATGAGAGCATTGGTGAAAGAATAACCATTGATTATGATGTTTGGTATCAATCAAAAGCATCTGAACCAGTTTTAGAGCTCGACGACCTTTGCATCGTAGAGATCAAACAAAAGAGCTATAACGCTCAATCCAGTATTTTTGATTTACTTAAAACGCTTGGTTATGCGCCAACTTCATTTAGCAAATACTGTATAGGTTGCGCTCTTCTATATTCAGAAGATATCAAAACTAATCGATTTAAACAAATGATTAAGAAACATGTAAATAACTAGGATATATTTTCAACGGGCAAGTAAGTGCTACAAAACAAATCAATACTATTAATTATAAGGATAACATTATGAACGAATTAAATTTAGATTTTGCATTACGATTTTTGGTTAACTTAATATTTATTGTCATACTAATATACGGTTGCTATTTTAGGCGATCAAAAAATCACCAACTGGCAGCTTCATTTGTGCTTTTTGGTGTCGGCATATTTGTCATTACTTTCACCTTAAAAGGTGCAGAAATGTCGATGGGATTTGCTTTTGGCTTGTTTGCAGTTTTTACTATGTTGCGCTATAGAACAGAACCTATATCAATCAAAGAAATGACTTATTTATTCTTAGTAATAGCGATCTCATTATTAACATCAGTTAGTCCGTTGCCAGCAGAACAGTTGTCTGTTCTAAATCTTGCTCTATGTATCACCGCATTTTTTGTTGACTCTAATTGGTTACAGAGTAAATATGCAACGCAGAAAATACAATACGAAAAAATAAAATTAATTAAACCTGAAATGCGAAGACAATTATTAGATGATTAGACGGACTGGTTTAAATATCGAAACTGTGGGTGTCTCTAAAATAGATTTTTTAAGAGATACAGCCCAACTAACTATTACTTATTTACCGGATACTGTAAACGTGGAGGAAGTCTTTACCGGGGATGCCGTAAAAGATAATGATGTAATTGCGGGAGACCGAGCGTGAGAATATTTTATTCAATAGTGACAATTTCAATTGCCACTTGTTTGCTGATGAACTCTAGTCTAGCGTTTTCGAAACAAAAGAAAGGTTCAAAAGATAAACACAAAGAAGAAACTAGTTATGATTTTGGCGCATCTATATTAATCGATTATGATTCGTTTGATCCCGCTTATTCAAATAATGCCTTGAATTCATCATCTGAGACGGAAATACGAAGAACTAGGGTGGCTTTAAAGTCAGTACATAACCAATATTTCAGTTCAAAAATTCAACTTGATTATGACGTAGAAAAATCAGAATTTGAATTTAAGGATGCTTATATTTCATATACTGGTTTTAATAAAATGGCAATTACATTAGGTAAACAAAAAGAACCTTTTGGTCTTAACAAGAACAATAGTCTTCGTAAATTACCTATGATAGAAAGAAGTATAGTAACTCAAGCATTTGCTCCTGGTCGAAATGAAGGCATATCGATAGAAAGAGATGGTAATAATTGGTTTTGGAAAGCCGGTTATTATCAATTAGACAGCGATAAACCAGAAAGAAATCCGAAAGCAACTACGGGTAGAATTGGTTGGATCCCTTTTGATAAAAAAGGTCTAACCATTCACTTTGCATTAGCAGCGAGTTTAAGAGACTTACAGGGAGAGAACTTTAAAATAAATGAAACGCTAGAGATCCATGGTTCGGATAGTGTTATCGAAGGAAAAAAAGTTAAAACTGATTCGGTTTTTTTAAGTGGTTCGGAACTAATTATTCAAAAAAATGGCATATCTTTCGTAACAGAAAATCAATCTGCCAGAATAAAAGACACTAAAAATAGAATTAGAGATTACGATGGTTATTATTGGCAATTCGGCTACCGAATTAACGATGAAGCGCATAAATATAAAATGGGTAAATTTGGAGGTTTTAGACCAAAATCTACTTTAGGTGCGTTAGAATTAACTTATCGAAAAAGCTTGCTCAAATTGAAGAAAGAGGAGCAAAATGTTGAAATTAGCACGTTTGGAATTAATTACTATTTTGATAAATCAATCAAGGTTATGTTAAATCGAAACACTTCGGTCAATGAAGACAAAGATGATATTACAAAAGGAAAAGCCTACTCGCTTAGATTTCAATATAGTTTTTAACGAGTAAGAATAAGGCATTGAAACTCAGATTTGATCTGAAAACAGTCTGTATTTAAAATATACTTACTCTGTTTAAATTTGAAACAGCTTAGCCCTCACCATCTCTCGATAAGCACTTGGCGTAATTTTATTCTGCTTTTTAAATTGGCGTGAAAAGTATGCGTTATCCTTAAAGCCCAATTGATCTGCTATATCTTGCAAATTGAGGTTAGTGTTTTTTAAAAGCTCTCTTGCTCCTTTCATTTGTAACTCTAAACTATAATTAAATGCCGACTTACCGACAGCCTCTTTAAACCGCCTAGAAAAATTCCTTTGGCTCATATTAGCCATTTCGCTCAAAGATTTTAGGCTGAAACTTTGCGCATAATGCGTTTCCATCCATTGTTGTACTTCCATAATCCCTTCATCTGGGTGTTGTCTAGAGCCCTCAGAAAACCAAGGTTTATCGTAAGTTCGATTAATCTCATGGCTATAATGTTGCTCAATAATTTGACTTACGTCTTTGCCAAGTTCGTTTTCTATAAAAAATAAAGTCAAATCAACTAAGGCATTAATACTTCCGGTGCAAATAATATTGCCGTCTTGAGTAATGAAATGTTCGCGTTTTAAGTTGACCCTTGGGTAATTTTTTTCAAACTGATCAAAATAATACCAATGAGTGGTTGCAATTTTCCCGTCTAATAATCCAGCATTGGCTAATAAACAGACGCCCGTACCGGTTGCGACTATTTGAGCACCTTTATCATATTGATTTTTAATCCAATCTATTAATGCTTGGTTTTTTCTAATAACAACTTCTGGTTTACCCCAAATAGGCGGTATAAAAATAGTTTTAGCTATTGGAGCAGTCTGCAGATTATATTTAGGCATAACATCGATACCGCTCGATAGCTTGATAGGCAGTACTTCATTTTTGTTAGATGATACAACATGACAATTCCACCTTAATCTGTTGTTTTGTTTGATTCTAGCGATTGATTTAGCTGAGCTAATCATTTCCATCGGTAAACTTAAACCGGTAAGCAAAGCTCTTGGATATGCTATAAACAAGTAAGTGTTCAAAAAGCACCTATATAGGTCAACTGATTTTTGTGCCATAAAATACAATATGACGGCCTTATAGTCCTACTCTAACTGAGTATTAAGTCATATACTAGGGCCATTCTAAAGCTTGTAGACTCTCATTATGAAAAAACTTCCGGTTATCGTTGGATTTGGTGGTATCAATACCGCTGGTCGTAGCTCCTTTCATCACAGTTATCGACGTATGGTACATGATGCGTTAACCGAAAAAGAAACGGCGCCTATGTTTAAAGGGTTAGCCAACATAATGAATCTTCCTGAAAATACGGATAAACAAACTTTATTGGATGGCACTTTAATCCGTAAAATTGAAAAACAATGCTACGATGTTGACTCAATTGAGTTGAACCGAAAAGGAAAATTAAGCGCCACCCAAGAACCTATCAAATTCACCATTGGTAAGCGACAATTACCTAAACAGATCCCCAAAAACTGGTCTGTTGAAGCAAAGGAAGGTGGTAAGTTTGATGTCACTATAGAAGATGAAATAGAAGTCATGATGCCCGATGTAAGAAAAGCTGAAGTCACAAGTGCCGCTCAGTTACCAACAGGTTTTGACGCATCAACTTTGTACACCTCAAAAAACCAACCCAAAGGATTGCAACTGACTGTTTACGGTGCATCAGATGCCATTCAATCAATAGGTATAGATTGGCAGGAAATTTTACGCCATATCAACCCAGACGAAGTGTCCGTTTACGCAGGATCTGCCATTGGTCAGCTTGACGACTTTGGCGGTCGCGGACTTGCACAAGCAAGACTCAAAGGTGGACGAGTCAGCTCCAAACAAATGCCTTTAATGCTTTCACAAATGCCTGCTGATTTTATCAATAGTTATATGATCAATAGTGTTGGAGCAACCGGTACCAATATGGGCGCCTGTGCTACCTTTCTTTATAATCTTAGACAAGGCATAAGCGATATCCAATCAGGTCAAGCAAGAATAGTTATTGTTGGTGGTTCAGAAGCTCCGATTGAGCCTGAAGTCGTCGAAGGATTTAAGGCGATGGGTGCACTTGCAGAAGATAAACAATTAGCAGAACTTGATGGATCAGATGTTGCTGATAACCGTAGAGCTAGCAGACCATTTTCTGACAACGCAGGGTTTACTCTGGGCGAAGCTTCACAATTTTTTGTAATTATGGATGATGAACTGGCATTAGAGATGGGTGCTAATATTTATGCATCAGTTGCAGATGTTTTTGTTAATGCAGATGCTAATAAAAAATCAATTTCTTCACCAGGAATTGGCAATTACATAACGGTCGCGAAAGCGATGTCTTTGGCAAAAAATATATTAGGAAAAGAAGGTGTTAAACAAACCTTTGCACAAGCTCATGGCACTAGTACTCCACAAAATAGAACCAGTGAATCTCATATTCTAAATGAAGTGGCTAAGACCTTTGAAATTGATGACTGGAAAGTCGCGGCGATAAAATCTTACGTTGGTCATTCACTAGGCCCTGCTGGTGGCGATCAATTAACAGCCACTTTAGGTGTTTGGGAATATGGAATCATTCCGGGAATTAATACCATTGATAAATTAGCAGATGATGTATTTGATTCAAACTTAAACTTTTGCATTGATCATACCAAAGTTGGCCAGAAGGGTGTTGAGATGAAGGCCGCAGTGATTAACTCTAAAGGGTTTGGCGGTAATAATGCTACGGGGTTAATTTTGTCTCCTCACGTTACTATGGAAATGTTAGAAAAGAAATATGGTGTAGCAAAACTAGCTCAATATAAGTTGAAAAACGAATCAGTAAAAGAAGCCGCAACCGCTTATGATCAATCAGTCATTGATGGTAATTTTAAAACCATTTATCACTTTGGATCAGAAGTCATGAATGAGAGCGACTTAGTAATTTCTGAAACGGGGATTGAATTATCAAAATTTGAAAGAAAGCTCTGCTTTAGCCAGGAAAACCCTTTTGCTGAGTATTGCTAATTTGCTGGCATCATTAAATTATACCTGATTACATTCAAATAAAAAAAGGTCGCAAATTGCGACCTTTTTATTTTTCTCAATTTTCTAAATAATTACAAGTAATCACCATCTCCGTCTACACCATTTAATCTCATAGCATCTGGATTAGCGTCTGTTCCATCAGGTATCCAAGGAGACATACACGATCTATCTTCTACACAAGGATCTGTCAGCGTCAAAATAAACTCAACTAAACTATTAACTTGCCCATCCGTTAAAGGAACTTCGCGCAAACTTGTTACTCCGTTGTCTCTATTTTCAGCCCATTTATCAACTGCTAATTGAGTATTTTCTACCGCATCTACCGCTTGGATATTAGGATCAATTTGACTAAAGTCAAAATTATCTAAATCACCTTGAGGGTCGATGTGTTGTCTAATCACAGCTTCAAGCGTAGTATGAGAACCAGCATGTCCCCAAGGGCCCGTAGCTGAAGTATTCAATAGAGATGGTGTTCTAAAAGCGTACATATCAGCTTCATCACCGGTTTCTCTAAATCGACCAAAGTCATCAGTTCCGTTAGGACCATTTCCTTTACCACGACCAATTTGTACTATACCCGTTGCATGAAATCCTTCATCAGTAAAGAAGTCACCGGAATGGCATGAACCACAATCAGCACCACCGTTTTCGACTGTATTGAAAAATATTTGCGCACCTATTTTTGCTGGATGACTAATTGCATCATCATCACCTTCAACAAAAGCTTTCCAAGGATTATTAATAAATACCTGTGAATTCTCATAATCAGCTAGTGCATCTGCGATATTATTATATGTGATGAGTTCCTGAGCTGTACCTATTGGCGAATCAAATCCAGCTTGGAATTCTGGTAACCAATTGTTTACGGCTAATTGACCACCTAGAGGAGTACCATAATCACCTAACCTTTCTTGTAAATTGGTTCTTACCTCATCTCTCGTAATTCCATCAAAATTACCAAAATCTTTCATTTCCTCAGGAGAGGTTACCGGAAACCTTGCTTGTGCGGCGGCTAAATTTGCACCCGAATTAGCATCAGCAACACCAAAGGCAGAATCAGGTGTGCGAATTTCAGATCCGCCCAATTCTCCAGCAACACCAGTTAAGCTTTCAACTCGTCCATCATGAAATAACACTTTATCCCATAAACCTAAATTAAAGGTTGTAGGTGCATTTCTTGGTACCGATGGCCCACCATCAAAATGTTCACCAGCAGTGCTATGAACGCGTCCAGGCCCAAGCAAATCGACTTCTATTGCATCAACACCAATAGGTAATGCTAGATCATCTCCACCACCAAGCATTGGGTGATGGCAAGTAACACAAGCGGAATCAAAATCTCCACCTAATCCTTTGGTATAAAACAATTGCATGCCAAGTTGAGCTTTGGGATCTTCGATGTTTGGTAAATCACGACCAGTCGATGGATCACCAGTCAAACCTAAGCCAGCAATCGCAGTTCTTACTTTTTCTGCTTCGGTGGGACCGGCTACAGGCGGCTCAATTGGTGGCACAGTATCGGTACTATCACTGCATCCTAGCATCATTGTTATGAAAGCCGCTGCACCAATATGGCCAACCCCTTTTAATAAATAAATTTTAGAAAATTTTGACATGCTTTACTCTCCGTATCTAGATATAATATATTTTAGGTAATGTTGTTTTTTCTGAATATAGTAGATTTTCAAAAATAAAGACAAAGTTTTATTGAAAATGTGTAACATTCACATATTGTCCGACTCTAATACGCCGTGCTTTAGTTATATCGACCCAATTTATAAAATCTAAACTTAAAATTGCACTTATTTATACTAATTCAAGAATAGATAAATTAATGTCTTGTAATTTAATTGAATTCACTCAACAATATCTCTATGAGTAAATTTCTTAGTTTCAAAAACCAACTTTTAATCGCGATGCCTCAATTAGATGGCTCCGATTTTAACCAGAGTATTGCACTTGTTTGTGAACATAATGAACAAGGAGCGATGGGCATTGTGATTAACCAAGCGTTAAGCATTTCAACGACTGAACTTCTTGAGCAAATGAATATTGAGTATCAACACGACTGCATTGACCCTCCGGTATTATCAGGAGGTCCTGTGCAAACGGATAGAGGCTTTGTGGTTCACCGCTCTAAATCAAAAAATAACAAAAATTGGAAATCAAGCATAGATCTTAGTGATGGTGTCAGTATTACCACATCATCCGACATACTTTATTCAATTGGCAAAAATGAAATTGCCAGTGATGTATTTATTGCCTTGGGTTACGCGGGTTGGAGACCTGGACAACTTGAAAATGAAATTATCTCCAATAGTTGGATTAATATCCCAATGAATCCTCAATTATTATTCGAAACTGATGTTCAATCACGATGGAATAAAGCAACGAGTAGTCTCGGATTTAATCTCGACCAATTAACCTATTATTCAGGCAACGCCTAATGCTGAAACTAAAATGCAAGTTTTAGCATTCGATTTTGGATTAGCGCGTATTGGTGTTGCGGTAGGTCAATCCATCACTGGTACGTCCTCACCTTTAGAAACTTTAAAAGCGAAAGAAGGTTCTCCTGATTGGCAAATAGTTGAGTCACTGCTAAAAACTTGGAAACCGGATTTATTGCTGATTGGAGAACCATTTAATATGGACTCTACCGATCAAACTATCACTTTAAGAGCTAGAAAGTTTGCAAACCGATTACATGGTCGATTTGGTTTTAAAATAGAAATGATGGATGAAAGATTATCAAGTGCGGCTGCGAGAGAAGAAATTTTTGAAT
>Ga0307492_10000216_pt1 | contig 24685 bp, 19 predicted proteins | sample SI3LmetaG_FD_202365 | JGI IMG/M metagenome (GOLD analysis project Ga0307492, IMG submission 202365) | Sea-ice brine microbial communities from Beaufort Sea near Barrow, Alaska, United States - SI3L | ecosystem: Environmental > Aquatic > Marine > Coastal | place: USA: Alaska | collected 2017-05-06 | reverse complement strand
TGCTTGTTAATGAGGCGTTAAATAAAGAATTAATTAAAAGTCAATATAAATAAATATTTTTAGTATTTATTTGATGAATTATAACTATGCTATAAATAAATAAAAAGCATAAGTATATATAGGTTTTTTTTATGTTTACAAAATTTTAACTGTCGGTGAAAGTTAATTTTATGAATAAATATAAAGTATAATGTACTATTTTAGTCATTAAAAAAGGTAGAATTATCTACCTTTTTTAATATTTTTCACTTTAAAAGTGTAATTATCTATCTTTCAATGGTGTAAATTGGCGGTTGATTTCACCCGTATATTTTTGACGAGGTCGACCAATTTTTTGTCCGGGCTGGCTTAGCATTTCATCCCAATGAGAAATCCAACCAACGGTACGAGACATCGCAAATACCACAGTAAACATACTCGTTGGAATGCCTATAGCTTTTAAGATAATGCCTGAATAAAAATCTACATTAGGGTAAAGTTTCTTCTCAATAAAGTATGGGTCTTCTAACGCTACTTTTTCTAATGCCATTGCTACGTCCAATAGAGGGTCTTCAATACCAAGCTCCTTTAGGACTTCATGACAAGTGTCACGCATTACTGTCGCGCGGGGGTCAAAGTTTTTATAAACACGATGACCAAAGCCCATCAAGCGGAATGAGTCGTTCTTATCTTTTGCTTTATTAACATATTCATCAACGCGGTCAAGGCTACCAATTTCTTCTAACATGGTTAAACATGCTTCATTAGCACCACCATGAGCTGGCCCCCATAAAGACGCTACACCCGCTGCTATACATGCATATGGATTGGCACCTGAAGAACCTGCAAGACGCACAGTGGATGTTGACGCATTTTGTTCATGATCCGCATGCAGAGTAAAGATCCTGTCCATTGCGCTAGTAATAGTAGGGCTAACTTTATACTGTTCGGCAGGTACTGAAAACATCATATGAAGAAAGTTTTCAGCATAACTGAGTTCATTTTTTGGGTAAACGAAAGGTTGACCGATACTATATTTATAAGCCATTGCCGCGATAGTTGGCATTTTAGCAATTAAGCGATGTGCACTGCGCATACGCTGTTTAGCATCATCAATGTCTAAATCACTGTGATAAAAGGAGGACAATGCACCCACAACACCACAAACCATGGCCATGGGATGTGCATCAGGTAAAAAACCTTGAAAGAAATGCGCTATTTTTTCATGCACCATAGTATGTTTAGTAATGATTTTTTCGAATTCATCATATTGTGATTTATTGGGTGCATTACCATTTAATAAAATGTAACAAACTTCTAAATAGCCTGCTTTTTTGGCAAGATCATCAATAGCATAACCTCTATGCTGTAAAATACCTTTGTCACCATCAATGTAAGTAATTGCTGACTCACAAGAAGCCGTGGCCATAAAACCAGGATCATAAGTAAAGTAGCCTTGGCTACCTAATGTCCTGATATCAATTACATCGTGACCAGCGGTTCCCTTGGAAATAGGTAAGTCTATTACATCATTACCTTCGATACTTAGCGTGGCCTTAGATTCAGCCATATGTTTTATCCCCTATCAAATTGGTTTGCTGATTAAATTGAAAAGTCAGCTTCTATCTATGAATAAAAATCTGCCGCTATTCTACTGCAAAGTGACGCATAAAAGCTAATCGTATTATTTTGCGAGCCAAGGTATATTAGAAAATCGAAAATACTTGGGAAAGAAAGCTTACTAAGCTGGCTGTTCGAAACGTACAAAAATTATACTTTGGTACTTTTAAATTTTATAAATTGTCGATAAAAAGACTGTTTTTAGTAATCCTATGTTTATTGATAAGTAATGCCTTTTATTTATTACACTCGCTAGTGTTATTTCTAGACTCGCTATTGTTATTTCGTTAGTATAGTAGGGAGCATTTATTCGAACATCAGTGCTCAATTTGGGGGATTATTTAGATAGATGCTAATTAACTTTAGCTGTAAATAATTTATAAGTAATAATAATAAAAGTTGAAAGCTCTTTGAGCTCTGTTAGGCGACAATTGTGAAAAAACAACGTCCTGTAAATTTAGGTATTAAAGATCTAGCCACAATTAAAATGCATCCAGCAGCACATGCTTCAATCCTTCACCGTATTTCTGGTGTGATTATGGTATTTGCAATTGGCATTTTATTGTGGACACTATCAACCTCTCTTTCTTCGGCTGAAGGTTTTGCGCAAATTCAAGGTTACCTTGATGGCATCTTCTTCAAATTCATTATGTTTGGCTGTCTGTCTGCCCTTACTTTCCATGTTTTAGCGGGTGTGCGTCACCTGTTAATGGATTTAGGTCATTTTGAAGAACTGGCCTCAGGTAATGCAAGCGCTAAATTAGTGATGGCACTCTGGTTAGTGGTTACTGCAGTAATAGGAGTTTGGTTATGGTAGGCAATGTAGCATCAGTAGGCCGTAGTGGCGTACACGATTTTATTCTAGTAAGAGCTAGTGCAATTATTTTGGTATTATACACCTTGTTTTTAGCTGGTTTTTTTATCACCACATCGACGGTGACCTTTGATATTTGGCAAGCTTTTTTTGCTCAAATGTCAGTAAAAATATTTACTTTATTAGCTTTGTTATCATTGGTTGTTCATGCTTGGATTGGCGTTTGGCAGGTATTATCTGATTATATCAAGCCCGCATTTTTACGTGGTTCTTTACAATTTTTATTTTCTGTTACCTTGCTAGCATATCTTGCTGCAGGTTTTATCACTGTGTGGGGTGTGTAAGTGACTAACGTTCCAGTTCGTGAATTTGACGCTATTGTTATTGGCGCAGGTGGTGCAGGTATGCGCGCTGCTCTATCTATTTCTGAGTCAGGTAAATCTTGTGCCTTGATTTCTAAAGTTTTTCCTACTCGTTCTCATACGGTATCTGCACAAGGTGGTATTACGGTAGCACTTGGTAATGCTCATGAAGACCATTGGGAACAACATATGTACGACACCGTCAAAGGCTCTGATTATATCGGTGACCAAGACGCAATCGAATACATGTGTAAAACAGGTCCTGAGTCTATTATAGAATTAGAGAGAATGGGTTTACCTTTTTCTCGTACCGAAGAAGGCAAAATTTACCAACGTCCTTTTGGTGGTCAGTCAAAGAATTTTGGTGGTGAGCAAGCGGCTCGTACTGCTGCTGCTGCTGACCGAACAGGTCATGCTTTGTTACATTGTTTATATCAGCAAAACGTTAAAAATAAAACCAACGTTTACAGTGAATGGTACGCGCTAGATTTAGTCAAAAATAGTGACGGGGCTGTTGTCGGTACTACCGCTATTTGTATTGAAACTGGTGAAATTGTTTACTTTAAAGCCCGTGCAACAGTACTTGCTACTGGTGGCGCCGGTCGTATTTTTGCATCAACGACTAATGCACATATCAATACTGGAGACGGTGTGGGTATGTCACTTCGTGCTGGCATTCAAATGCAAGACATGGAAATGTGGCAGTTCCATCCAACGGGTATAGCCGGTGCGGGTACACTTGTTACCGAAGGTTGTCGTGGTGAAGGTGGTTACCTGCTTAACAAAGATGGCGAACGATTCATGGAGCGTTACGCGCCAAATGCTAAAGACTTAGCTGGTCGTGATGTTGTTGCTCGTTCTATGATGACAGAAATTCGAGAAGGTCGAGGTTTTGACGGTCCATTGGGTCCTCACCTAAAACTTAAACTTGATCATTTAGGCCGTGAAACGTTAGAGAAACGTTTACCTGGTGTCTGTGAGTTATCGAAAACATTTGCTCATGTTGATCCGGCTGAAGAGCCTATCCCCGTTATTCCTACTTGTCATTATCAAATGGGTGGTGTGCCTTGTAACGTCAATGGTCAAGCCCTTAGTGTCACTGCCGATGGTAAAGAAACTATTGTCGAGGGTTTATTTGCCGTGGGTGAAATCGCTTGTGTATCAGTACATGGCGCTAACCGTTTAGGTGGTAATTCATTACTTGATTTAGTTGTCTTTGGTCGTGCTGCAGGAAAATTCCTAGGTACCTATCTCAATGAGACTGAATTTGGTAAAGCAGCCTCAGGGTCTGATCTAGAAGCGGCTCTTGCGCGAACTAACCGTTGGGAGTCTTCAACTAGCGGTGAAGAACCGGTCCAAATTCGTAAAGATTTACAGCAGTGCATGCAAATGAACTTCTCGGTATTTCGTGAAGGTGATGCTATGGCAGAAGGCATGAAAGAGTTAACTGAAATTCGTGAACGCCTTAAAGTAGCCAAGTTATCTGACAAATCTTCAGAATTTAATACCCAGCGTATAGAATGTTTAGAATTAGACAATCTGATGGAAACTGCTTTTTGTACCGCTAAAGCGGCCAACTTCCGTACAGAGTCTCGAGGCGCACATGCTCGTCAAGACTTCACGGTACGTGATGATGAAAACTGGTTATGTCACTCAATCTATTCTCCACAAACGGAAGTAATGACCAAGCGCGACGTAAATATGCAACCTGTCCACCGTGAAGCTTTCCCACCGAAAGCTCGTACTTACTAAGGAGTCGTTAAGATGTTGCAGAAATTTTCAATTTATCGTTATAACCCTGACGTTGATGCCAAGCCCCATATGAAAGAATACTCTCTGGACGTACCAGAGGGCTCAGACATGATGGTGCTTGATGCTCTTATTCTTTTAAAAGAGCAAGACACCACAATATCATTTCGCCGTTCATGTCGCGAAGGTGTCTGTGGTAGTGATGGTATGAATATGAACGGTAAAAATGGTTTAGCATGTATTACACCTTTATCAGACATTAAAAAAAATGTCATTGTTTTACGTCCGCTACCCGGCTTACCAGTTGTACGTGATTTAATTATTGATATGACTCAGTTCTATAATCAATATGAAAAAATCAAACCTTATTTGATTAATGATGGTCAAAATCCACCCGCACGTGAACATCTTCAATCCATTGAAGAACGTGAGAAGCTTGATGGTTTATACGAATGCATTTTATGTGCTTGTTGCTCTTCATCTTGCCCATCTTTCTGGTGGAATCCTGATAAATTTGTCGGACCAGCAGGCTTGTTGCATGCCTATCGTTTTTTAATTGATAGCCGTGACACCGCAACAGAAGAAAGATTAGATGGGTTACAAGATGCTTACAGCGTATTCCGTTGCCATGGCATTATGAACTGTGTTGATGTTTGTCCCAAAGGATTAAACCCAACCAAAGCGATTGGTCATATTAAGTCAATGTTATTAACACGAGCTGTATAGTCATCTAGTAATAAAGGATAAAATTGATAATAGGGTGAAATTAAATTCATTTTGTTATTGATTTTTCTACGAATGATGTAGTAGTTTGTGTTTCTATTTTTAAGAGGGTAACGGCTTAGCGAAGTGAGCTTACACTGACCTATAAAGTTACATTTTTTTTTTGCTATACTCCAGCAAAGGAACAGGGCAATGCCAGAAGGTATAATGAAGGCTTGGCTAGAGTCTTCTCATTTGAACGGTGCAAACATCGTTTATATTGAAGAATTGTACGAATCATATCTAGATAATTCACAGTCTGTATCAGCAGAATGGCGTGAATTATTTCAACAACTTCCTAAAATTGAAGGTACTTCAGTTGAATATCATCACAGCGCTATTCGTGATGAATTCAAAGAACTTGCAAAACAACCGTATCGGCATGTTGTCACCTCTGGTGGGGGCGATGCTAAGCAAGTAAAAGTATTACAATTGATCAATGCTTTTCGATTTAGAGGCCATCAAAACGCAAATTTAGATCCCCTTGGTTTATGGAAGCGTGACAATATTCGCGATTTGCAATTATCTCATCATGATTTATCCGAAAATGATTTTGATAAAGAATTTAACGTTGGCTCATTTGCTGTAGGGCAAGAATCGATGAACTTAGGTGGTATCTATAAAGCACTTAAAACCACATACTGTGGTTCTATTGGTGCTGAATATATGCATATTACTGATACCGAAGAAAAGCGTTGGCTGCAACAACGTCTTGAATCAGTGCAGTCAAAAGCTAAATTATCAGTTGATGAAAAAAAAGAACTTCTTAAAGGATTGATAGCTTCAGATGGACTATGTAAATACCTAGGTGCTAAATTTCCAGGGGCAAAGCGATTTTCGCTTGAAGGTGCTGATGCGTTAATTCCTATGCTCAAAGAGCTTATTAATCGTGCAGGCATTCATGGCAGTAAGGAAGTTGTTATTGGCATGGCTCACCGGGGGCGTTTAAATGTCCTTGTAAATGTTATGGGTAAAAACCCATTAAAATTATTTGATGAGTTTTCTGGTAAACATGATGGCGTTTTGAGCTCTGGTGATGTGAAGTACCATCAAGGTTATTCATCTGATTTTGTTACTCCCGGTGGTGCTGTTCATTTAGCACTTGCTTTTAATCCATCACATTTAGAAATTGTGAATCCTGTGGTTATTGGCTCTGTTCGGGCGAGATTAGACCGTCGTGGTGACGACCAGGGTGATCTGGTGTTACCCATTACGATTCACGGTGATGCGGCTATTGCTGGCCAAGGTGTCGTTCAAGAAACCTTCAATATGTCTCAAGTTAAGGCATTTAAAGTCGGTGGCACCATCCGCGTGGTAGTCAATAACCAGGTTGGCTTTACAACCTCTAGACAAGAAGATTCCAGAAGTGGTGAATATTGTACCGATATTGCCAAAATGGTTCAGGCACCAATTTTACATGTTAATGGTGACGACCCAGAAGCGGTGATTTTAGTCACGCAGATTGCACTTGATTATCGTAATAAATTCAAACGAGATGTGGTTATTGATCTTGTTTGTTATCGTCGTCATGGCCATAACGAAGCTGATGAGCCTAATGCAACTCAGCCTTTGATGTATCAAAAAATTAAAAAACACCCAACACCTCGACAATTATATGCTGATAAGTTAATTAGTGAAGGTTCGTTAACCCAAGCGAAAGCTGATGAATTCGCTGCTTATTATCGCAAGTTACTCGACGAAGGCCAGTGTACTGTGAACCAATGGCGACCGATGACTGAACATTCTGTTGATTGGTCTCCCTATCTTGGGCATAACTGGGATGATGATTATGACAAAGAAATTTCAGTTGAAAAGTTGAAAGGGTATGCGGATAAATTATCAACTTACCCAGCAGATCATTTCGTTCAAGGCCGAGTTAAAAAGATATACGAAGATCGTGTTAAAATGGCCAATGGTGAAAAACTATTGGATTGGGGCATGGCCGAAAATTTAGCTTACGCATCTATTGTTGATCTAGGTAAGCGTGTCCGTCTTACTGGACAAGACTCTGGCCGTGGAACTTTCTTCCATCGCCATGCGGTGTTACATAATCAAAATGATGCTAGTACTTATTTGCCATTGCAAAATATTAGAGAAGGGCAAGGTCCTTTTGACGTGCATGATTCAGTGTTATCGGAAGTGTCGGTACTTGCTTTTGAATATGGCTATACCACAGCAGAGCCATCAGGCTTAACAATTTGGGAAGCCCAATTTGGTGATTTCGCTAACTGTGCGCAAGTGGTATTTGATCAATTTGTTAGCTCTGGAGAACAAAAGTGGGGTCGACTATGTGGCTTAACATTATTGCTGCCCCATGGGTATGAAGGTCAAGGACCTGAACACTCATCTGCTAGGTTAGAGCGCTTTTTACAATTATGTGCAGATTACAATATGCAAGTATGTGTGCCCTCTACACCTGCACAAGTATTTAACATGTTACGTAGGCAAGTTGTTCGCCCAATGCGACGTCCACTTGTTGTTATGTCACCCAAATCATTATTACGCCATCCTTTAGCAGTGTCTTCATTAGAAGAGCTTGCTACTGGTGAGTTTAAAAATGTTATTGGTGAAATTGACGAGCTAGATGCAAAATCTGTTAAACGCGTAGTATTTTGTAGTGGTAAAGTTTACTACGAATTACTTGAGCAGCGACGTAAGAATGAGCAATACGATGTTGCTATTATTCGTATCGAGCAGTTATATCCATTTCCAGAGAAAGAACTTCAAGTCGAGTTGGCAAATTTCCAACATGTGAAGCAATTTGTTTGGTGTCAGGAAGAGCCGCAAAACCAAGGTGCTTGGTATTGTTCTCAGCATCACTTTAGAGCGGCTATCCCTGAAGGTACTTATTTGACATACGCCGGCCGTAAGGCTTCTGCAGCTCCAGCTGTTGGTTATATGTCAGTTCATGTTAAAGAACAACAAGCGTTAGTTAATGAAGCGCTAAATGTTGAGTAACTCCATCTAAGATTGTGAGTAAGGAAAAAATAGATGACAATCGAAATTAAGGTTCCAGTTTTACCCGAGTCAGTTGCTGATGCAACTATTGCTACTTGGCACGTACAAGTAGGTGACAAAGTTAGCCGTGACCAAAACCTTGTAGATATAGAAACCGATAAAGTCGTGTTAGAAGTGGTTGCGACAGCTGATGGTGTGATGACTGATATTAGCCAAGAAGAGGGCGCAACTGTTCTAGGTGAACAAGTTATTGCTGTTCTCAGTGAAGGTCAAAGCGCAGAATCTACGCCACCAGCAAGTGCTGCTGCAGCGGTTTCTGCAGGTACTAATGCTAGTGCCTCAAAGATAATTGATATTGTCGTACCAGTGTTACCTGAGTCAGTTGCTGATGCTACGGTTGCAACATGGCATGTTGCAACCGGCGACACTGTAACAGTTGATCAAAACTTAGTTGATATTGAAACTGACAAAGTGGTATTAGAAGTTGTTGCTCAAGATAATGGCGTGATTGGCAAAATTATTCACGGTGAAGGAGAGACAGTTTTAGGCGCGCAAAAAATTGGCGAGCTTAATGCGGGGGCAGGTGCCTCAGCACCAGTAGCTTCTCAAGAAGAAGCCATTACTGGTGATGACCTTGCTAGTCCTTCAGTACGTCGCTTGATGACTGAAAAAGGTTTAACTACAGGTGAAGTCAAAGGTTCTGGTAAAGGCGGACGTATTTCAAAAGAAGATGTAGAGGCCGCATTAGTTAATAAAAATTCAGTATCCTCTGCACAAGGAAATGCTCCAGCAGCTAAAGTATCGGCTCCTGCAGTATCGGCTGAAACATTCGGTGAGCGTAGTCAAAAACGTGTACCTATGACCCGTTTACGCAAAACAATTGCTACGCGTTTACTTGAAGCGAAAAACTCCACGGCCATGTTAACAACTTTTAACGAAGTGAACATGAAACCCATTATGGATCTTCGTAACCAATATAAAGAGTTATTCGAAAAAACGCATGACACACGCTTAGGTTTTATGTCTTTCTACGTTAAAGCCGTAACTGAAGCACTTAAACGCTTTCCTGGGGTAAATGCTTCCATTGATGGTGATGATATTGTTTATCATAACTTCTTTGATATCTCTATTGCTGTTTCTACCCCTAGAGGTTTAGTCACACCAGTATTACGAGATACCGATCAGCTAGGAATGGCAGCCATTGAAAATGGTATTCGTGCTTTAGCAATTAAAGGTCGTGACGGTAAACTTTCAATTGCTGATATGACCGGCGGTAATTTCACTATTACTAATGGTGGTGTTTTTGGCTCACTGTTATCCACTCCTATTTTAAACTTACCTCAAGCGGCCATCTTAGGTATGCACAAAATCCAAGATAGGCCTATGGCAGTCGATGGAAAGGTTGAAATTTTACCTATGATGTACTTAGCACTTTCTTACGATCATCGTTTAATTGATGGTAAAGAGTCGGTAGGTTTCTTAGTGGCAATTAAAGACTTACTAGAAGATCCGACGCGCTTATTGCTTGATATTTAACTAGTATTATCAAGTATTAACAAAGCCGCATTAACGACAAGTTAATGCGGCTTTTTTTTGCCTGACTTTTTCAAAGTGAGAGGGGCCTTTAACCGGCTAGTCTTTTTGCTGTGCTAATTGATACCTTAAAAAACTTATCAGAACACTTAGGGACTTCATCTATCTTCAATTATTCCTAATTTTTTAAGTTTTAACGGTTATGAATGTGTGAGTTTTTTATTGTTGCGATCCTATCAAATCATAAAAATATGAAAAAGCTTCTAAGATTAAAGCCCTATTCATCCACTTAAAGGAATAAAAGGTAGAGAACTGTTACTGCCAACCTAATGAAGCGACGGTCTTAACAACTGCACATTGATAGTGCTTTAATGCGCTATATTAGCACATTTAGTGTAAAAAGATCCGAGGTTTTTTATGTATCCATTTGAATATAAGAGGTTTATTTAATTGGCATAAAGCTTGAAACAATAATTATTATTATGTTATTTAGCCGGTTTATGAAATATAACAAGACACTTTCGATAAAAAAGCCACTGAAAGTATTACTTATTGAAAATGAAAAACACAAAGCGCATTTACTCGAAGAAGCTTTGCAGACAGCAAGGTATCAAGTAAAACGGGTCAGTAACTATGGCATGTCTTTACTGAAACAGGTAGAGATGTCACAACCCGACATTATTATTATTGATATTGAATCACCCGATAGAGATATGCTCGAAAGCCTGACTAATATCTCCAATATTGCACCAAAACCTGTCGTGATGTTTTCTGAGCAGGGGGAACAAGCAATGATTCATCAATTAATTAAGGCAGGTGTTAGTGCTTATGTCATCGGGGGTATTAATAAGGATAGAGTCAAATCAATTATCGATATAGCGATGGCGCGTTTCAGTGAATACCAAGCTTTAAAAAACGAACTAAAGCTGACAAAGCAAAAGTTATCTTCTCAAAAAAACGTTGAAAAAGCTAAATTATGGTTGATGCAAAATCGTGTGTTATCTGAAAATGAGGCGTATCATTTTCTTCGTAAAACAGCGATGGATAACGGTCAAAAAGTAGAAGATGTTGCAAAAAATGTTTTAGCAATGGCTAACATGTTTTCAGAGAGCTCTGGGCTATGAATAATCCTTTATCAAATAAAAAAACAGTTTTGGATGCTAACGCCATTGAAAAAGTGCAGGTAACTATAGGCTTTATGCCATTGACGGATTGTGCCCCTTTAGTGGTCGTAAAAGAACTCGGATATTTTACCAGATTTGGCTTAGATGTGACCATGAGCAAGTAAAGTTCATGGGCCAGTATGCGTGATAAACTCGCTGCCAATGTGCTTGATGCTGGGCAATTACTTGCGCCGATGCCGATGCCGATGCCGCTTGCTGGTTCTCTTGCTCTTGATCATCAAGGTCATGATTTGATAGCGGCATTTGTATTGAACAGAAATGGCAACGCTATTACTTTTAGTCGAAACTTATATCAAAAAATTGAGCATCTTCATAACCATGATCAGGCGTTAGCAGGTAAACATTTAAAAGTTATTGTTAATGAATTAAAACTAAGGGATAAAAAACTCACGTTCGCCACCGTCTATCCATACAGCTGTCATTATTTACAGTTAGTAAGCTATTTCGAACAGGGCGGCATAGATCACCGTGATATAAATATTGTCATCATCTCACCCACTATGATATTGACGGTTTTTGTGTCGGTGGCCTTTATAGTGCAATGGCTGTCAGAGAAGGTGTAGGCATACCTGTCGAAACTTCCATCGATATTTGGCCAGATTTGCCAGAAAAAGTACTTGGCTTTAAGCGCCATTGGTATCTTGAAAGTTCTAATACTGCCTATGCTATGCTCAGTGCTTTATCATTAGCTTATCGATGGTTGGAGAGTATTCCAAACCGTTTTGAAGCGGCTAAATTACTCAGTCAAAAAAATTATATTGATATGCCGATTGATGTTATCGAACCAAGTTTATTAGGCAGCTGTTTGAAGAACGGCAATTCCAAGGAATATCAGTGCCTATAATCGATTTTCTTCCGGTGATTATCATGCAGCTAATCGTCCGGTAATGAAGGGAATGAGGTAATTACAGGCATATTTTAATCTCGCTTTTGGCCATGTTATACAGGGCTGAGCAACTGCTAAATAGATTTAGAGACTATCTATAGTCAAGAAATTTACGACGACTCGCGGTTATGGCCAGCAGAATTCGTCAGGAGTGTCTCGCAAACTAATATCTAAAGCTTTAGTGCACTATGACAGGTCATTAACGTACTATTTTAATGCATTGAACAAGAAAAGGCTTTGAATGACACTCAATAAAATAAAATTAAGATACTGATATTAATAGGTATTTTATTTTTTTAAAGCTTGGCACAATAACTGCTTTACTAGTGATTAAGTCTCAACTTTATTCTTTATGCCTCAACAGCGAGGTTAAGGAATAACGGCAAACGTGATGTTGCGATTGGCACCATAAATTTAAAAACTAATTAACTGCAACGACGTAGTTTCGCATTAGTTTGGCATAGCAGCCTGTCACTCTCCGTTTTTGCGGGAATGAGTGGCAGGCTTTTTTTTGTTTTTTAAGTTCTCATTATTAGGGTTAACAATGAAAAATTCAGTTAGAAAAATAAAGCAGCAAGTATGTCAGGCCGTAATATCGGTGTCTGTTGCTTGCTCTTTTATCAGCTCACCTATAAATGCTCAAGCCTTGGGTTATCCCGAAAAAGAAGAATTAACATTCGGCTTTATTAAATTAACCGATATGGCGCCCATCGCCATTGCTTATGAAAAAGGTTTTTTTGAAGATGAAGGTTTATATGTCACCATCGAAGCACAAGCAAACTGGAAAGTTTTACTTGATGGCGTTATTGATGGCCGTCTTGATGGCGCTCATATGCTAGCCGGCCAACCTATTGCTGCCAACATTGGTTACGGTACTAAAGCTGAAATTATCACGCCGTTTTCGATGGACTTAAATGGTAACGCGATCACAGTATCGAATAAAGTTTGGCAAGAGATGAAAGTCAACATTCCTAAACGGCAAGATGGTAAGCCCGTACATCCAATTAAAGCCGATTCTCTAAAACCTGTGGTTGAAAAATATTTAGATGCGGGTAAACCTTTTAAAATGGGTATGGTATTTCCAGTATCTACCCACAATTATGAATTACGATATTGGTTAGCAGCAGGTGGTATTCATCCAGGATTTTATGCTCCTAAAAAAGGTGATACCTCAGGCCAACTTAAAGCCGATGTTTTATTGTCAGTGACACCGCCACCGCAAATGCCTGCAACAATGGAGGCCGGAACTATTGACGGTTATTGTGTAGGTGAACCATGGAATCAGCAGGCGGTTTTTAAAAATATTGGTGTACCAGTCGTAACCGATTATGAAATTTGGAAAAACAACCCAGAGAAAGTTTTTGGTATCACTAAGCAATTCGCTGAAAAATATCCTAATACTACCATTCGCCTCACACGTGCGTTAATTCGTGCCGCTAAATGGTTAGATGATAATAACAATATTAATCGTCCTGAGGCGGTCAAAATTCTTGCGCAATCTAATTATGTTGGTGCCGATTATGAAGTTATCGCTAACTCAATGACCGGAACGTTTGAATATGAAAAAGGTGACAAACGTGCCGTACCAGACTTCAACGTATTCTTCCGATATAACGCTACTTACCCATACTACTCAGATGCCATTTGGTATTTAACGCAAATGCGTCGTTGGGGACAAATAAGTGAAGACAAATCGGATGCTTGGTACAAAGAGGTAGCCAACAAAGTTTATCGTCCCGACATTTATAAGGCCGCAGCACAGTCGTTAATTGATGATAAGATTATGAAAGCTAGTGATTTTCCAACGCTAACAACTGATGATGGTTTTCGAGGTCCACAAACTCACTTCATAGACGGCATTGTTTATGATGGAAATAAACCTAATGAGTACATCAATAAATTCGCTATTGGCTTAAAAGCTGGCGATAAAATTTAATCTGAACAAACGCATAGCAATATTTGGAAAAGTAATAATGACCATTTCAATTCGAAAATTCGTCGGTACTAATGTCAAAATTACTGATTGGATGCCACGCATTAGCAGTTTGTTGACCACGCTGATCATGCCATTCATTGGTATCATTTTTTTCTTATTTCTTTGGTCTTTATCTGCCAGTTATATCGATACCTCCTTGGGTAAATTTCCAGGGCCAAGCGCTGTTGTTACCCAAGTAGGTAACCTTTATCAAGAACATATCGATGAGCGCTCAAAAGAAGTGATTTTCTATGAACGTCAAGAAAAGCGAAATCTACAAAGGTTAGCTAAAGATAAAAACTATGTCGTAAAAACACGTAGTTATACCGGTAGAAAAACTTTTGTTGATCAAATTTTTACGAGCTTAATTACTGTGATTTCAGGTTTTATTTTTGCCGCCATCATCGCCATACCTATGGGGATAGCCATTGGGTTAAGCAAAACCTTAAATAGTGCAATTAATCCTATCATTCAAATATTTAAGCCCGTTTCACCACTCGCTTGGTTGCCTTTGGTAACTATGGTGGTCAGTGCGATTTATGTGTCAGATGACCCAATGATAGCAAAATCGTTTGTTATCTCATTGATCACTGTAACTTTGTGTTGTATCTGGCCAATGGTCATTCAAACTTCTGTTGGCGTTGTGTCACTCAATAGTGACTGGGTTAATGTTTCACGGGTCCTAAGATTACCGGCTGTTACTCATATCAGAAAAATTGTTTTACCCGCTACCATTCCGGCTATTTTTACCGGTATGCGGACATCCCTTGGGATTGCTTGGATGGTATTGATTGCGGCAGAAATGTTGGCGCAAAATCCTGGTCTTGGTAAGTTTGTTTGGGATGAATTTCAAAATGGTAGCTCACAATCTTTAAGTCGTATTATGACCGCGGTATTTGTGATCGGAATTATTGGTTTTCTCCTTGATAGGGGGATGTTGTTTTTACAACGAACATTATCTTGGGATAAATCGAGCGCAAGTCGCTAGATCATAAAATTAAGGAAAAATAATGAGCACATTTTTAAATATCAGTAAAATTGACATGGTCTTTCCAACCGCCAATGGTAACTTTACTGCAATAAAAGAAGTTGATTTGAAAATTAATAAAGGCGAATTCATTTCACTGATCGGACATTCTGGTTGTGGTAAATCCACCGTTTTAAACGTTGTTGCTGGTTTATATCAAGCCAGCAAAGGTGGGGTTTTACTTAACAATCGTTATGTTCAAGAGCCAGGACCAGAACGGGCAGTGGTGTTTCAAAACCACTCGTTATTACCTTGGTTAAGCGCTTATCAAAATGTCGAGCTAGCGGTTAAGCAAGTATTTCGCAAAACAATGAACAAAACGCAAATGAAAGAGTGGATCGAACACAACCTTAAACTTGTTCACATGGAGCACGCCATGCATAAACGACCGGATGAAATTTCTGGTGGTATGAAGCAACGTGTTGGTATCGCAAGAGCATTGGCAATGCAGCCACAAGTACTACTATTAGATGAACCCTTTGGCGCATTGGATGCGTTAACACGTGCCCATATGCAAGACTCGTTGATGGAAATTCAAGACAAATTAAACAATACCGTGATCATGATCACCCATGACGTCGATGAAGCTGTTTTACTCAGTGACCGAATCGTCATGATGACCAATGGTCCAGCGGCCACTGTCGGCGAAATTCTTGAGGTAACCTTACCCAGGCCAAGGGATCGACTCGCCCTAGCTAATGATCTAGAATACAACCGCTTACGTTCAGCCGTATTGACTTTCTTGTATGAAAAGCAAAGAAAGGTTGAAGTCATCAGCACTAAATCTGCTACCAGCACAGCAGATGCAAAAAACACATTAAACACCGAAGTAGCTTAATTATCGATTAACAGACAGCTGTGGTTGTCAGGAAAAAATAATGAATTTTAACAAACAAATTAATAACAGTAAGTTTGATGGCAAAAGCAAAGTAAAATTAATCACTACTGCTAGTCTTATTTTAGCAAGTTTGCCATTAATGAGCGCTAATGTATTAGCGGAAGAAGTAAATAAGAATAACAGCAAAGCCTTTATTGACTTTCGTTTACGTTATGAATCAGTAGAACAAGATAATGCACTAAAAGAGGCTAAAGGCTTAACGTTACGAACGTTACTTCATTATCAAACGCAAAGTTTCAATGGTTTATCTGCAGTAGTTGAATTTGAAGACTCTCGAGAAGTTCTAGGCGTTGATGACTACAACGACACCAATGGCCACAACACGGGTTATTCGGTGATCGCTGATCCAAATACTACTGAACTTGATCAAGGTTTTATTCAATATAAAAGTGCGGGTGTTACTGCCAAGCTAGGTCGCCAAGTTATCACCTTTGATGGTCATCGTTTTGTCGGTCATGTTGGTTGGCGTCAAGATAAGCAAACCTTCGACGGTGCGAGCGTTAACTACCGCGCAGATAAATTGACCGCCAACTATGCTTATTTGAATAAACGTAATCGTATTTTTGCCGAAAATAAAGATATCGACTCAAAAGATCATCTGTTTAATGCTTCTTATCATTTAGCGATTGGAAAATTAACCGGTTACGGCTATTTACTTGAAGTTGACCAAAATACCAGCAATGCGATAGATACCTTTGGAATAAGTTTTGACGGCAAAGCTCATTTACTTGCAAAGGATATTAACTACCGTGTTGAATATGCAAGCCAAACTAGCGAGTCATCAATGGCAGAATTTGATACTGACTATCTCAATATTGAAGCAGGTCTAGCGTTAGGTAAAGTTAAGCTTAAAGTTGGCCTAGAATCTTTGGGTAGTGATAATGGTCAATATGGCTTTGCCACACCACTGGCTACCTTGCATAAATTTAACGGCTGGAGTGATCAGTTCTTAAATACGCCAAAGGTTGGTTTAGACGATTTATATCTCAGCGCCAGTACTAAATTACTCGGCGGTAGCGTGGTGTTAGCGCTCCATGACTTTAGTGCTAACGATAATAGCCCATCTGTTGAGGACTTGGGCTCAGAGATAAACCTTCAATATACAACAAAATTTGCCAAATATTTTAATGGTGGCGTTAAATTCGCCGCTTATTCTGCTGGTGATGATGGCGCCGGAAAAGTTGATACCGACAAAGTTTGGCTATGGATCGGTGCGCGTTTTTAGTTGTTCATCTAAATAGTCAAAGTATTAACTTTCTGTAACTTGATAATAAATATGTGGGAATAGCGATGTTGGATAAACAAAAAATCGTCATTATTGGCAATGGTATGGTAGGTCACCATTTAGTTGAACAACTAAAACAGCACTCTGAAAATATAGCAATAACGGTATTATCAGCTGAGCCTAGGCTAGCTTATGATCGAGTCCATTTATCTGAATTTTTCGAGGGTAAAACCGCGGAAGATTTAGCGATGACCACGACTGATGAATATCAACAATGGCATGTTAATTTTCGCGTTAATGCTAAAGTTGTCGAGATCGATAGACAAGAGAAATGGGTAAGTACCGAAACAGGAGATGTGTTTGCTTACGACAAATTGATCTTGGCAACTGGTTCATATCCGTTTGTACCGCCAATCATAGGTAATAACCAAGAACATTGCTTAGTTTATCGTACCATTGAAGACTTACATGACATCGAAAGCAGCGCTAAACAAAGTAAAATCGGTGTAGTTATCGGTGGTGGTTTATTAGGCTTAGAAGCCGCCAATGCGCTTAAGCAATTAGGGCTTGAAACTCATGTTATCGAATTTGCCCCACAATTAATGGGCGTACAAGTTGATGCTGGTGGCGGCCGAGTATTGAAGGCCAAAATTGAAGCGTTAGGTGTTAAGGTTCATAATTCAAAAGCAACATCGTTGATCACTGAAGGAAAACAATGTCGTTATCAATTACAATTTGCTGATGAGACGGTTTTAGAAACTGATTTAGTACTTTTCTCCGCCGGTATTAGACCTCATGATAGCTTAGCAAAGCAGGCGCAATTATCTATCGGAGCACGCGGGGGTATTGTTGTTAATAACCAATGCCAAACCTCGGACGAGAATATTTATGCGATTGGTGAATGTGCGTTGTGGAATAACTTTATTTTTGGTTTAGTTGCACCGGGTTATGCAATGGCAAAAGTGGTTGCGAAAAACATTCTAATGGACCGCGACACCGTTGGTGATAATAGCGAAAAAATCAGTTTTAGCGGTGCAGATATGAGCACTAAATTAAAGCTGATGGGCGTTGAAGTTGGATCTATTGGCGATGCTCATGGCAAAACACCCGGCAGCTTAAGTTACATCTATGAAGACCAGCCAGAAGGGGTTTATAAAAAAATTGTTGTCAGTGATGATAAAACAAAGTTACTTGGCGCGGTATTAGTCGGTGATACCAGTAATTACGACAGTTTATTGCAATATATGCTTAATGGTATTGAGCTGCCGGAGTCACCAGAGAGTTTAATCTTACCAAGTATTGATGGGCCAATAACGCTTGGCGCGAGTGCGTTGCCAGATACTGCGACCATTTGTTCATGTCACAATGTCACTAAAGGCGATATTATCTGCGCGATTGATAACGGCAGTGCAGAATTAGGGCAAGTCAAAACTTGTACTAAAGCGAGTACTGGCTGTGGTGGTTGTAGCGCTTTACTCAAAGATGTCGTTGAGCAGGAGCTTACAGCGCGTGGCGTTGAAGTTAAGACAGATATTTGTGAGCACTTTTCCTACTCAAGACGTGAATTGTTTGACCTGATCAAAGGAGAAAAAATTAAAACCTTTGATGAGTTGTTAACCCTGCATGGTAATGGCTTAGGTTGTGAAATATGTAAACCTACTACGGCCTCTATTTTAGCTTCTATTTACAATGATTATATCTTAGAAAGAATCCACCTACCTTTGCAAGACTCAAACGATAACTTCTTAGCAAACTTACAAAAAGATGGCACTTATTCGGTGGTGCCGCGTATTCCAGGCGGTGAAATTACTCCTGATAAATTAATTATTATTGGACAAGTGGCGAAAAAGTACGACTTATATACCAAAATAACCGGAGGTCAACGGATCGACATGTTCGGTGCTCGGGTTGAGCAATTGCCACCTATTTGGCAGGAATTAATTGATGCAGGTTTTGAAACAGGTCATGCCTATGGAAAAGCGGTACGTACCGTTAAATCATGTGTGGGTTCTACTTGGTGTCGTTTTGGCGTGCAAGATGCTCTGGGTACTGCCTTAGATGTCGAAAATCGCTATAAGGGTTTACGCTCACCGCACAAATTAAAATTCGCCGTTTCTGGTTGTACCAGAGAATGCTCAGAAGCTCAAAGTAAAGATATTGGGATAATTGCTACCGAAAATGGTTGGAACTTATATGTTTGCGGTAACGGCGGTATGCGTCCGCGTCATGGTGATTTATTTGCAACCGATCTTGATACTAAAACGTTGATCCAATATATAGATCGAATTTTAATTTTCTATATAAAAACCGCAGACAGACTTCAGCGTACCTCGGTGTGGCTGGAAAGTCTTGAAGGCGGTTTAGAATATTTAAAACAAGTGGTTATCGAAGACTCACTGGGCATCTGCGAAGAGCTTGAAACACAAATGAGCCAATTGGTTGATCGCTACCAATGTGAATGGAAAACCACTTTAGCCGATCCAATAGCGATGGCGCGCTTTAAAAGCTTTGTTAATACCGACGAAAGCGACACTAATATTGTTTTTGTTAAAGAACGAGAGCAGATTCGTCCAGCCCGTGAAGACGAAAAAATTGCTGTGATCGTTGAACCTTAATGGTGATTGTTTTGCTTGTTTTAATAGAGAAAAATAATGAGGAAAGATTATGACTGATAAAAGTGAATTAGCCACAACATGGTTAGCCGTATGTGAGCAATCAGCGTTGGTAAAAAATTCAGGGGTTTGTGCGTTAATTAATGGTCAACAAATTGCGATTTTTTATATCGAAAATAGTGCAGAAAAAGTGTTTGCAGTTTCTAATTTTGATCCTATCGGCAAAGCGAATGTGATTTGTCGCGGTATCGTTGGCTCAGTTGCTAATGACCCCGTGATCGCCTCACCTTTGTATAAGCAACAATTTTCATTAACCAATGGTCGTTGTCTACAACAAGACGATACTTGCTTAACAACTTACCCCGTGCGATTAGCTAAAGGTCAGGTTCAGATACTAGCCTAAGGTGATTTATGTTAACTGCTCAAGTTGCTTTTAAAGCGGAGAAAAAACAAACCAGTTGCCCATATTGTGGTGTAGGGTGTGGGCTTGATATTGAATTGCACAATGGCGTACCAGTAAAACTTGCAGGGGCAAAATCACACCCAGCCAATCATGGCCGAGTTTGTGTCAAAGGTACTCACTTACTTGATACACTTGGTGTACAAGGACGTTTGTTACTCCCGCACATTAATAATCAAGCGGTGAGCTGGCAACAAGCTACAGATCATTTGGCTAGCAGTTTTAAAAGTATCATAGAACAATATGGTAAAGAAGCTATTGCTTTTTATGTGTCTGGTCAAATGCTCACTGAAGATTATTATGTCGCTAACAAGTTTATCAAAGGTTATTTAGGCACGGCGAACATTGACACTAATTCTAGGCTCTGTATGTCGTCAGCTGTTGCAGGCTATAAACGTGCTTTTGGTGAAGATGTGGTGCCATGTGACTACGATGACTTAGATCACGCTGATGTTATTTTCTTTGTTGGTTCAAATGCAGCATGGACACATCCGGTGTTATTCCAACGAATGATGGCAGCCAAGCAAACTAATCCTAAAATGATGTTTGTCGCACTCGATCCAAGAGCCACAGCAACCACTCAAATAGCTGATATACACTTGCCATTATTACCAGGAACTGATGCTGGGTTTTATAATGGTTTACTCCATTATTTATCTGAAAATAGTCATATTGACCAAGATTATATTGCTCAAGCTACCAAGGGCTTTAATGAAGCACTTCAGCAAGCCCAGACATGGACATTAGACAAAGTCAGTCAATTTTGTGGACTTGACAAATTATTATTAATACAAGCTTATCAATTGTTTGCCCAGATGCCGAACGTTGTTAGCTTTTATTCCATGGGTATTAATCAGTCAAATTCGGGTGTCGATAAATGTAATGCTATTATTAATTGCCATTTAGCCACTGGAAAATTAGGTAAACTTGGCTGTGGCCCTTTTTCAATTACCGGACAACCTAATGCTATGGGCGGTCGAGAAGTTGGCGGTTTAAGCAACCAATTAACGGCGCACCTTGATATTACTAACCCCAGTCATCAAAAATTAGTTCAGCTATTTTGGCAATCGCCAACCATAGCAACGAGTGAAGGTGCTTCGGCTACTGAGATGATTGAAAAAATTGAACAAGGAAAAATTAAAGCGATCTGGATCATGGCCACTAATCCTCTGGTCAGTTTACCGGATCGGAACCGGGTGATTGCCGCATTAAAAAAGTGCCCATTGGTTGTTGTCTCTGATTGTGTTGAAAAAAACGATACCTTAGCATTTGCTGACGTTAAGCTGCCAGCGACCACTTGGTTGGAAAAAAATGGCACGGTAACCAACTCAGAACGTGTTATTTCTCGACAGCGTGGCATGATAAGTGCGGTAGGCGAAGCTAAACATGATTGGAAAATTATTTGTGAAGTCGCTCAAAAAATGGGCTTTAAGGGCTTTGACTATCAAGACTCTTGGCAAATATTTAAAGAATTTTGCCAACTCACTGGCCAAAGCCATTCACTTGCCGATGATCCGGTAAAGCGCCTGTTTGATATTTCAGCACTGCAACCATCAAACAAACAGGAGTATGATGCACTTAAACCAAGTCAATGGCCTATCAGTGATCATCAAGGTATTCGCCAACGTCCATTTGCCGATAAAGTGTTTTCAACTCAAGACGGTAAGGCGTATTTTATCGGCATTATCCCCGTTTTACCAGTACTTGAAAATCAGAAGAAATTCCCTTTTGTTTTAAACACAGGTCGTATTCGGGATCAATGGCATACCATGACCCGAACGGCAATGGCGGTGCAACTCAATCAACATATCAGTGTGCCTAAGCTAGCTATAAATCCTGCTGACGCTAAGCAAAAGCAACTGACCAATAATGATTGGGTGAAAATTAAATCAGCTGTTGGCGAAGTCATCTTAGAAGTGGAATTGAATGAAGGCATACAGCCAAATCAATGTTTTATACCAATACATTGGAATCAACAGTTTGCCTCGCATGCCAATATCAGTAATGTTTTTCCAACGGTTCTTGACCCCATTTCAAAACAACCTCAAATAAAACAAGTGGCAGTGTTGCTAGAAAAAGTCAATTTTCAACTCACCACCAAGATTCATTTAGACCATGAGCTTAGCAAAAAACTCGTGCTAAGCTCTCTAGGGGTTTTTCGCAAAACGGTGCATCAACATTGTCAAAGTTACTTGCTAGCGACAGACTTGCAATTGTTACAAACACTTCAAGGTTTACAAGCACTATCTGACAATAAGACCATCCACGCTTTATGTGATGCAATAAAAACCATGTTAGGTACAGAAATTCAATGGCTAAATTTATACGCAATCAATGAAGGGAGAGCTCGAATACTGGGTACTATAGGGGATAAATTAATGGTGTTCATTGAATGTGTAGACTTATCTATGCAGGTAAAACCAGCAGAGAGTCCAGGTCAGTGGTTAGATTATCTTTTTAGCCAGTTAACACTTTCACCAAAAGATAAATTGAGCATTTTAACTGCTAAGGTTGCGCCAGAATTTTTACTAGGTAAACAAGTGTGCAGTTGTTTTAAAGTGCATCAACAAACTATTGAACAGGCTATTGCTGGCGGGGATGATACCTTAAATAAGCTTGCCACTAGCCTAAGATGTGGCAGTGGTTGCGGTAGTTGCAAAGCTGAACTCTCGGGCATGATAGCTAGCAGTGGGAAAAAATTGACGTTAGCACAACTTAAGTCTAAGACCATAGCGTCAAAAGACATTATTACTTTGACAACCTGCTAATGCCTTAGTGATAATTATTACAAGCCATAATTGACTCTATGATTAAGTGGGGTTATTTCTTTAATTACCAATAGGTTAAAGTTAAATCACTATAATAAAAGCATTTTATCTCAATGGTTTTTACGTAATTTCTTCTACAAATTGACTATTCATTAGGAAACTATGAATAGGGGCTTTAATAACAGTGCCAATACCGATATAATCCTGAGAGACTTATTTTTGGTTAGTGTATTTACTCAGTATTTTTACTTTAGTGACTACATTAACTTCATTTTAAAAGCAATTGGGAAAAATCATGAATTTACATGAGTACCAAGCGAAACAATTATTCGCTGAATATGGTTTACCAGTTTCTGAAGGCTTCGCTTGCGATACGCCTCAAGAAGCTGCAGAAGCTGCTGACAAAATTGGCGGCAATATGTGGGTTGTTAAAACTCAGGTTCACGCCGGTGGCCGCGGTAAAGCTGGCGGTGTTAAGCTCGTTAAAACTAAAGAAGAAATTAAAGATTTCGCTCAACACTGGTTAGGTAAGAACTTAGTTACTTATCAAACAGATGAAAATGGTCAGCCAGTCGCTAAAATTTTAGTGGAAAGCTGTACTGATATCGCCAACGAATTATATCTTGGTGCAGTAGTAGACCGTGCTTCACAAAAAGTGGTTTTCATGGCATCTACTGAAGGCGGTGTTGACATTGAAAAAATTGCTGAAGAAACGCCTGAATTAATTCACAAAGCTGAAATTGATCCACTTGTTGGCGCACAAGCTTACCAAGCACGTGAACTTGGTTTCAAATTAGGTTTAAATCCTACCCAAATGAAGCAATTTGTTAAGATCTTCTTGGGTCTGGGTAAAATGTTCACCGATTTCGATTTCGCGTTATTAGAAATTAACCCGTTAGTTATTACTGACGAAGGTAATCTTCATTGTTTAGACGGTAAAATTGGTATTGATGGTAACGCTTTGTACCGTCAACCAAAAATCCGTGCGTTTCATGACCCATCTCAAGAAGATGAACGTGAAGCTCAAGCGGCACAATGGGAACTTAACTACGTAGCATTAGATGGTAACGTAGGTTGTATGGTTAACGGTGCAGGCCTTGCAATGGGTACTATGGATATCGTTAATTTACACGGCGGCAAGCCAGCTAACTTCCTTGATGTTGGCGGCGGGGCTACTAAAGAACGTGTTGCTGAAGCATTCAAAATAATCCTCAGTGACGACAATGTTAAAGCTGTTTTAGTTAATATTTTTGGTGGCATCGTTCGTTGTGACATGATCGCCGAAGGTATTATCGCTGCGGTGAAAGAAGTTGGCGTTAAAGTACCTGTTGTTGTTCGTTTAGAAGGTACAAACGCGGAAGCAGGACGTGCCGTATTAGCAACGTCTGATGTTAACATCATTGCTGCTGAGTCATTAACTGATGCAGCACTTAAAGTTGTTGCCGCTGCGGAGGGCAAATAATGTCTGTATTAATTAATAAAGAGACTAAAGTAATCTGTCAAGGCTTCACTGGTGGTCAAGGTACTTTCCACTCAGAGCAGGCTATCGATTACGGTACACAAATGGTCGGTGGGGTAAGCCCAGGTAAAGGCGGTCAAACGCATTTAGGCTTGCCAGTATTTAACACTGTACGTGAAGCTGTAGCAGCAACTGGCGCAACAGCAACAGTTATCTACGTTCCAGCTCCATTTTGTAAAGATGCTATTTTGGAAGCTATCGATGCTGGCATCGAACTTATCGTTACCATCACTGAAGGTATTCCAACTTTAGATATGGTTGACGTTAAAGCTAAGCTTGTACAAACTGGCGTTCGAATGATCGGTCCTAACTGTCCGGGTGTTATTACTCCGGGCGAAAGTAAGATTGGTATTA
>Ga0307492_10000215_pt1 | contig 24774 bp, 41 predicted proteins | sample SI3LmetaG_FD_202365 | JGI IMG/M metagenome (GOLD analysis project Ga0307492, IMG submission 202365) | Sea-ice brine microbial communities from Beaufort Sea near Barrow, Alaska, United States - SI3L | ecosystem: Environmental > Aquatic > Marine > Coastal | place: USA: Alaska | collected 2017-05-06 | reverse complement strand
TAGATTAACTAGCGTATATAGTAGCTAAACATTAAACAAAGCAAGCAAATAACATGATTACATTTAATAATAAATTTTCTTTTGAGCGTGACCAGTATTGCTGGCACTTAAACGAAAAATACATGGGTCAAGATAAGGACGGTAACCAAAAAGAATTTACCAAGACAACCTATCACCCAAACCTTAAACTTATATGCCGCTACTTGATCGACAAAGAATGTGGCAAGTGCGAAAGCTTAGAGCAGATTATTGCTTTATTAGAAAGCGCTGAATCATTAACCGAAAAAGAAATTGCGAGCAAATAGCATGAAAATTTACACGACAGAGGGCTACGACGAGGTTCTTGTAGGCACGATCTCAGACATTACAGAGTACATTGACGACCAAACAGGCGGTATGAATTTTGTTCCTGATGTGGATGCAAAGGGATCTCTTGTATTAATTGGCAATGCGGAACGCCAGGAAGACGATGCGCATTTTGAAACCGAGGAAGACGATCTCACTATCACGCTGATAGAGTGTGTTGTTTTATTAAATTTAAGTGTTGAGGAGTAGGGCATGAAGCAACCACTTGCAAAGATGACCAAATAGAGTAAGATGGATTTTTGAGAAGCCCTGCCCCGAGGCAAACTCTGGAAATATGAATATCGGGGGTCCAATATATTTAAGCGGTCGTGAAACTCCGTAATTGAAGGCAACAAAATACTTTAAATCAGTCCCTTTAGTTGTCATACCACTCTCTAACCACCCTTGGTTACTGCCTTCACGGTAAGTTTCACCAGCTAGGGGGACTGATTTAAGGTATTTTTATGCACTACTACAAATTTAATATAGCAGGGTGGACCCTAAGCACTTCGCATCTAAGCTTAGTTGAAGAGGCTATATATTTTCGTTTGATCAATTACTACTACGATACAGAAAAGCCTATACCAAAAGAAACCCACTCGGTTTTTCGTCGGTTACGTTTGGGTAATGATTCGGATATTGCAAATACTATTCTGGATGAGTTTTTTACTTTAACTGATAAGGGTTGGGTTCAATCTCGCTGCGAAGAAAATTTAAAAGAATATCGAAAAACTACAAAGAAAAATAAATTAAATGGCGCGAAAGGCGGCAGACCAAGTAAGAATGCGGCCTCTAGCGTATCCCAAAATAAACCCACTGGGTTAGATTCGGTTAGCCAAAATAACCCTAACTATAAACTACTAACTACTAACTATAAACTAGAAACCAATAACCAACATAAAGAATCATTTAAAGATTTTTGGGGGTTATATCCAAAGAAGCAAGGCAAGGCGCAGGCTGAAAAATCTTGGTTAAAAATAAAGCCTGATCAAACTCTTTTAAATACAATATTTAACAATGTTCAAAAGTTCAAAAGTTCTAATGAGTGGCTAAAAGATAACGGCCAATTTATACCTAACGCATCAACATGGCTAAATCAAGAAAGATGGTCAGACGAATTAAATTACGGTGGAGCAACCAATGAAAGAAATCAATTTAGAGGAAATACAAAAGAGACTCCACTCGAAAGAATGGAGCGGAAGCAAAAAGCAATGGACGTGCGACGAGAGGCATTTACGAATAATGACGAAATTCTGGGTTCGGATGAGTCAGTTATTCACACACAAGTTTCTATCAGCGGAGGGGGAACACATTGATAATCAAGGCGAGTATTCAAGCAATTTTAAACGATGGTGTGAAGAGCTTAAAAAATTCACTGACAAGGATTGGACGAAAGCATATAAACGCATTGAGGACGATATTAAAGCGGCTGCGCATGAAGGTAAGGATCTATGGCCTCCATCTTCGCTTGCAGTCATTGCTTATGCTGAGCCAGTTATTGCGTCACAAATGTATAAAGCGTTTGATCGATCAACGGCAGTGGAAGACCTCACAGCCAAAGAAGAGCGATACAGGCGAGGCCAAGAGGAAAGCAGTAAGTTACTATCAATGTTCGATTAAAGGCGAGCTAGCAACCCAAAAACAACGATTAACAGATGAATCATGGAGTAAGTAAGTAATGACACAAAACATACGAATATGGGCATCTTTAAAGCGAGGCAATACGCTAACCAGTTTGAACGCATTGCGCGATCTTGGTGTAATGGATCTGCCAAAGCGTATTAGTGAGTTAAGGGCTGCGGGTAGAAAAATAAAAAGTGATTGGCTAACGGTAATCAATCGATTTGGTGAAAAAACAAGAGTGCGGCGATATTATTTATAATCTATTAGTATTAATAGTTGACAGTTAAAGTGCATTTATATATAGTTACATCAACTTAAATAATAATACAGAGCAATGACAATGGAAAAAACAAAAAAGCGGCATGAGCACATTGAATACAAGCGGGGCCGGTTTGGTTTAGCGCTTAAATTCATTAACGGCCAATGGATAACGTCAACCATGACAAATGACGAAGTTTTTGGCGGCGTAGTTAAATCGGTTCGCAATTCGCGCAGACCAAAGACTTGCCATGTAATTACGTACAAGCAAGCTTTACAAATTATGGTTTATAGGTCAGAGGGTAAATCAATCGAGGATATGGCCTTTTTGACTCGATGCAAAACCTCAACACTATGGACTGCCATATATCTTATGGAAAACGTCGGTGAAGAGGCTTTCCCTAATGCCGGATAATCGCCGAGCTTTGACAGTTAAAGACATTGAGCAAGCTGTCAGGGCCGGTAAAACGGTTAGATGGAGGCATAGCGCCGATGTTTTCGAAACTAACGCTCATAAATTCTTAGTCAATATACCTATGAACCTGCTTAAATTTCAACCGTATAGGCTTGATACTGTTGTTGATATGTACGGCCTAAATGATTTTTACATCGAGGAATAGAATAGTGCCTAACGAAAAGCTAAAGTGTCGATACTGCAAAAAAAGCAGGGATCGGCATAAAATGGTAAGGGTTCCCCTAGGCGCTTTCTGTAATTGGGGGTGCGCTTTAGAATACAAAAAAGATATGGAGCTTGAATGAAGGGTAAAACGCGAACTAATGCCGAGATTAAATTTCAAAACAGGGTAGCCCAGATAGGGTGTATCGTGTGTTTAAATAATGGCATTGAGAATTACGAGGTGTCGATTCATCATATAGACGGCAGGACAAGGCCAGAGGCGCATCGTAAAGTTTTACCTTTGTGTCACAGGCACCATCAGCTTCAAGACAATGAAACCTCTAAGCGCTGGTATACGCTACACGCTAACAAGGCAGAATTTGAGCGCAATTATGGCAGTCAATACGATTTACTCAATCAGTGCATGGAATTAATATGAGCGAACACGATCATCAAGTGGCGGTAGTAAACTGGTTTAAATTGCAATACCCGCAATACGAAAAATGTATTATGGCCATACCTAACGGGCAAATGCTGGGCGGGCGCAACAAGTTTGCATTGATGAACAAATTAAAAAAGGAAGGGTTTAAAAACGGCGTTTCTGATTTATTCATAGCAGTACCAAAAAACGGTAAATTTGGCTTGTGGATTGAAATGAAGGATGCCGGAAAGACGCGATGCAGTGTAAGCGATGACCAACAAGCCCATTTAGATTTAATGATTAGCGTGGGTTACGAGGGAATGTGGGCGGCGGGATCAATCATTGCAATCGCGGCAATTAAAACTTATATGGCATAAGGCCATGCAAATAACAGGGGATAGAGTGTGAAGAAATGGACGGTAGGTTTTGATAAAATATATGATATAGACAGAGCAGGCAGGTTTAAGCTAAATTTAAAAAGATTATCGGGCTCAAAGGCCGCTAGAGATAAGCTACGTGAACTCGCCGAGAAAGTTAATAAAGTAAAAGTAGTAATAAATTAGAGCTTGTCACTGTAGTAGCGACATAGTAAAATACTAATACTAAAATATCTTAGGTTGTGGTATTAGATGATTAAGACGGATAACTTTAACCCAAAAATTGACACTAAACTGCTATGCACTTGCGGCCATGAATTGTGCGACAAGCGCAGTGTCAGTCAGTCAGCGTTAAATAAAATTCAATTAATCAGGCTTGATATACGTCAGCCGATGACAATAACTTCCGGCGGTAGATGCGCAAACCATCCAAACGAGTTAACCAAGGCAAGCCCTGGCGATCATCAATTGCAGCAGGCCGTTGATATTGCCTGCAATGATGTTGATGTCGAGACTAAGTTAAAGGTTCTAGCTGGTCGGCATGGGGCGACTCGTGTAGCTGGTGGAGCTTATTGTGGGTTTGTGCATATCGCATTTACTGAAACTGTACGAAAAGACGTGCCAACATGGAGGTATTAGAATGAATTGGCTAAAAAAACTTAAACAATACGCACCCGACATAGCTACGGCTGTTTTGACGGGTGGCGCAACCTTGCCACAGCTAGCAATCAAAGCTATTGCTGATGCAACCGGTAACGAGGTAAGCACGCAGGACGAACTACAAAAAGCGGTAGAGTCTGCAAGCCCTGAAATGATGCTTAAGATCACACAGGCTAATAATCAATTTAAGATTAGAATGCGCGAGCTTGACAACGACCTAGTAGCCACAAAGCTTGGTGATGTGCAAGACGCAAGAAAAAACCATAAGCACAGCAGAATGCCAGCAGCTATTTGCATTGGTCTATCCGTAATTGTGGCAATTCTTAGTATAGCGTTAATATTCGAACCCATACCGGCGGCAAACAATCAAATGCTTAATATGTTGATTGGTCAAATTGTCGCGGCTTGGATGGCATCTATTGCGTATTGGGTAGGCACTACTCGAAGCAGCGCAAACAAAGACAGAAATAAATAATTTCAAAAGGAGAGTAGCATGCCAGTAAGTAAACCTAAGAAAAAGAAAACGCGCCAAGGTAAATGATCCGATTAGCCATTTGCTTTATTGCGTTGATTGAGTGCATAACATACGCACAAAATCACACTGAGGGCATTTATCTAAATTGGCTCTATATTATCTATGCGTACATATCAATTGCATTTAGCATAATAGCGCGTAAATACGATTACTTATCCATGTACGGTTACCTGTTGTTTGTAGCCGCTTACATGGTTTTTGCGTTTGTAGATACTTTAGTCGAATTTAACGTTATACTAAGCATTGATGTAATTGATAACAGTTACACAAGCGTAATGATTACGTTAACCGCCATTTTAATTTTATTGAGTTGTAATGATCGAATGGATACAGAGCAACATAGAGTTGATTATTTTATGCCTAAGCCTGGCGCCAATTCCAATTTACATAGCGAAGTTTCTAAATGACCGTTACAAGAGAAGAGCTGCAGATATCAGTCGACCTATTAAGCAAAAAGATCGACGATAACAATACAAAGGTTCTTGATAAATGGGATAAGCTTGCGGATTCCATAGGCGGCATGAATACAAGCATAGGACGATTTCTGGAGAAGTTTGATCACCAGGAAGAGGCAAACACCAGAATAAGCAAAGACATTGCAAAAATTGAAGAGCAGCAGGGTCAAATGTCTAATGACATTGTAGTATTGCAGGCTAACCAAGCTAACAGTAAAAACTTTTGGGATAAGTTCGGGGCTCCAATTCTTTTGTTTGCTTTCACTGCGTTATCAGCAATCAATTATTTTAAGGGGTAGATCCCTTCATTGACAGTAAATAATTTAGTAGGTAGATAATGGCTTTTACACTTCCAACAGCACAATACCTAATGACCTCCAATAGTAATAGAGGTTTAGAAGGCAGTTCATCTCAAGGCACTAAGTCTGCGGGTAATCTACCTATTACAACCAATGCACAACAGTTTACAGTTAATAGCGTTACACCTGCGAGAATATACTTTGGGTTAGATGCTCAAAACAGCACAAGCGGCTATGACATGTCAGCAGATAGCAGGCTGATAGTTTGCTCGATGCAGTACAACGCACCAAACAGAATACAATGTAATACTATGGCTAATGAGGGCGCAAGCTTTACCGTTGTCTCAGGCACTACAGAAGCAAACTACAAACGATTTAACATAGGTGGCAATGATACGCCGTTTGGCTCGTCTCAGGCTGGCCCAGTAACTCTGTGCATTGACCCAACATCCTTATCAAATGATTCGTCAGGCGGTAGCTTTGATGATACTAATGTAAGTGGCTGGGGGTTTGGTGCTTCAAAAATAAGCTTGTCTGGCCATAGTTCTATGCTGGCTTTCTTTCAGCGAGTGTTTCTATTGCAAACGACTAAAGACTCGGCTGATATACCCAAGTTTACTGGGACAGCGGATTGGGGGCAGGCATTTACAGCGGTTCAAGGCTCTAACTATACTAACAAGATTGGGGCTTGGATTTCACAGGTAGGCAGCGCTTTCTTCGTACCTTGTCCTTGGCAAATAGGTGATGGCTCAAGTGCAACAACCTTTAATGACAATGGTGTGGTAATAGTAAGCCCTTCCGACAACGCAGGTAAGGCTGAGAACTTCCGTTTAACTAACCAGTCAATGAGAGTTTATTTGTCATTTAGATCAAGCGGTGATGCTGCAATATTGTCAGGCTCTTATAACTGGGGTACAGCCGCACCTTGGGACTTTAACCAAAGCAATAGTAGTGCTTGCACAATTAGCGGCGCTACTTTTAATGGTATGGGCAACTTTACTTGTGGCTCATCTGTATCAGGTGCGGCAACCTTCTCGCTAGCTAGTGGATCAAATGTTATCAGCAATGGCGCTAATTTAGATGGTTCTACTATTAACGGTGACTTAGAAATAAACGACGATAGAGATTACTCAAACATAACTGTTAATGGTGATATTAGAATAAACACAGGTGCCAACTCTACTGTTGCCTACTCTAACGTCAAGTGGACAGGTGATTTAACTAACACCGGAAGCAATACGCTAACCATTAATTCTAGCAATGGAACAAGTGGCACTACAAGCGAAGCAGGTACAGGCGCAGGGCAGGTCAATTTAGTTAGCGCTGCCACTTTGTCAATTACTGTTAATCAAACTGGCTGTGATGTGGTGGTACTTGATGCAGGCACTAACACTGTATTAGCTAGTGTCGACGCTCAAGCAGGTAATACGTTTGCTTATGGTTACTCAAGTGGTAGCGCTGTAGATATTGGTGTTATTAAGCAAGGATTCACTATTAGCTACACTTACAATTTTGCTTTAACAGGAGCTAATGCAACACTACCCATCAATCTATTACCCGACAGGACTTACCAATGATTAGACGAATAATAGAAACCACTGACGGTAAGTTTATAGGTGATGTCTTCGACTGTGAGGCGCATTGTCTTACAGATGGTAGCGACTTTAGACCAACACACACGCAAGACTTAGGGGGTGGAATTGTCCGCTACTCTAATTCAAATTATGTAATACTAACAAAGGAAGATAGTTAATGGCTAAGATTACAAGTAGAGCGAGCTTAAATGTTGGCACTGAGCTGATTATTGATGAGCCTAATAGAACTTTCGCCTATGTCGCTACAGGTAATATGATAGCCAAAGATGGCGCAACAATTCAAGCTTTGTATTCTAAGTTTGTTGACTTATGGGCAACAGCAACCTATCAAGATTCACCCTTTCCTATGAATGCCTTGGATGCGCTATCAGGTCAGTATCAAATAGGTATTGATGCGGGGGGCAACCCAAATGGCTGGAAGCCACTGAACGATACAACTCGTCAAATGATGAGAGATGGTGGATGGGAAGAGTATGATTCAAGCGGTGTGCTTAATCGTGTTTATGCTGGTTTGGTAGGACTTGGTGCTGTTAGTGCAGGCTCACAACTATATTATCAAGCGAGCGCTTCTGATGCACCTACTAGCTTCACCTTTACTGACCAAGCTAATGAAGGCATACAGGTCTTTGGTGATGCCTCAAACGGAAACTTTGATAAGCGAGTCTTCTTTAAAGCGTTTGTACGTGAGCAAGGTAAGAGCTTTAGTGATTCAGTACTAGCAGATACAGGTAAGACGACTACAGGTGCAAACATTGTAAACGTGCTGTTATCTAATGCTGATGATTTAAAGATATCAGACCTTGATGCCGAAATGACTAACGCGCCTTATAACAATATTACTGTCGAGTATTTCGGGTCTAACCAATCGAGGACTATCGGTGGAGTTGCTTACAATTACAATGTAATCATAGCGGGCAATGGTGCGACACTAGAACAAATATACACTAAGATGCAATACCTTCTTAGACAGAATTCAGATATCGATAACGGAGCTGGAAGCGTTACGGGACAAACAGCCGATCTATTGTGCGGTTTTGTAGGTGATACCCTAGAAACAACAGTGGGCGTATTTGTAGATGCTATTCAAAGCGCAGACAGTAACCGTATTAACTTTAAAGATGTCACCGGCACATTTAGAGCTAACCCATTCACAGCAGCGGGTACTTTAAACTTCAATGCCGTAATGGTTGGCGCAGGCTCTAGCTATCGATTATTTTATTCAGCGCCATCTGGTGCGGGTAATGACTACGGCGAAGCGGGTGCGATTACTGTTGTTGATGCTTCAAGCACTGCCGTAACAGGCACAATAGCCTCTAGCTCAATTGGGTTTGACTTTGATTATGATGGCGATACGGCTGGCGGCACAGCAGCCACAGACAAGGCTGTCACTTTAATCGGCATACGTCCTAATAGCTCTAAGTTCGCTGTAGCAACGGGCACTCTATCACGCAGTAAAGGTCTAAGCTTCTCGCTAGTAGCGGAGACAGACAGGGCTTACGTGTAACTGATGGCTATAACATTCGACCCAACCAATAAGATAGTCCAGCTAGATTCAACCTCTGTATCAGCAGCTACGATATGGAGTCGTTGGGTTGACTATGTTGTATTATCGGATAACTCAAAATATGGCGCGGTGATGACTCAGTTAGGCGGTGTTGCCCCTGTTGACCTTTACATATTTATGGAAAACGGCTGGCTAGTTAGACCATTGGAAGCTGATGGAATTACTACAATTACGGGTAACTTATTGGTTGCTGGTGGTGGTAGTCCTATAGCGCAAACGCTAGGCAATTTTAATGTGCTGGTTAACTTGGAGACACCCGTTAAAGCGTCAGCCATTAATTCTGGCAGCTCTTTAACCCCATTACAGCAATCACAGCTTGCAGAGCTTTGGACATTGGCTGGACTAGATGCCGCAAACGCAATGACGGTATCTTCGACAGCAAGAACAGCGGGCGCCGTGGATCTCGGTATTGCCAGTAATGTTGACGGGTCCGTGACAGTGACAAGAAATTGATAGCGTTAGATGTTGCAACAGGCGGGTGGCTAAATAGACCGCTAAGTATTGCAGCGTCTGGTTATATCTCAATACCTTTAAGTAATGATGCTGTTATTTATGGGGAAGATGTAAGAAGCTTAATAAAAACAAAGCACCAAGTTTTATCAAGCATAGATTTAATAGAGTCAAGCGTAAGTGTTTTAGATGTTCGAAGTGTTGGAAGGTTTGCCGGTTTTAAAAGGCAGGGTAAGGATGTATTATCATTAGTCGCTGTTAACGATTTAATTTATAGCAAGATAGATGACGATTTAAGCGATATATCTTCACGCTTTGCCAGTAAAGAAAATTCAATTATTAGCGGCATTAATAAAAATGCTTATGTAAGTAGTTTGTTTTTTGATGGGTATGGTCGAGACGTACTAAGCACAATAAAGAATCAGAGTGGCGCTTTATCAAATATATCAATGCTTAAGGGTTCTAGCTCTGATATCGATTTGTTAGGGGAAGCCTTAAGCGTTTTAGATGTTGATCGCGTTGGTCGATTCTCAGGGTTTAGAAGGCAAGGAAAAGATATACTGTCGTTAATTGGCGTTAACAGCCGGTTTCATAGTAAAATAGATAATGATTTAAATACTATATTTTCACGCATTGATAGCAAATAAAATGCAATCAATAGTAATATACAAGCGGTTGCTGTTGTAATTAGCTTGATAGATAATTTGGGGTAGTAAATGAGTATTAAAGTGGGCGAGATAGGCAAGGATTTATATGTGGGAACTTCTTTCGATATGAATGCGGCTCCTTTTACATCACTTGCGCTAAACTTCATATCGCCAGACGGGACAGTAACATTTACCCGTACAAGTGCAGCAAACAATATAACGGCGCCAAACGTAACATCACCGGCCTTGCCTAACGTGGGCAACCTTCCTGCAAACTCATATATGCTTTATAAAACTCAAGCGGTAGATTTTGCAATTGATGGTAATTGGACCGTATCGACTCAGTATGAAGATTCAACGAGTTTGTTTTACGGCGATACAACTATTTTAGTGATAGAGCCTAACGGCCAAGCTTAAGCATTTAAAGCCACACGATCAGGCTTAATTGATCGGCTAAGTAAGGATTTATTATGAGTTTTGGCAAACCAACAGAGGTTCAAGTAATTAAATATGCCGAGTCTTTTGTTCTGTATGGTGACAAGACAAGAGCGATTAGAGCAGTTTTCCCAGAGTCAAAAGCAAAGCCAAGCTCGCTAAGCACGAAAGCAGTTGACTTTCATAAGCTGGTAAATGTTCAGTGCATGATTAGCCAATTGCATGAGAGCATTAGAGGGGAAGCCGAGGAAGAGGCCTTATACACTGCTAGACAGGCTATTGATGAGTTAGATGAGGCAAGGACATTAGCAAAGGGTAGCAAGGGGTCAGAGGACGGTGAGGGCGCTTGCTTGGCTAGTCCTTCCGCAATGATTCAAGCGAGTATGGGCAAGGCTAAAATTGCAGGATTGCTGGTTGACAAAGTAGACGCTAAGCATAGTGGGGGCGATAAACCAATTGAAATAACGGGGGTTCAGTTTGTCGGAGTCTCTGTTAAAGATTGAATGCGTTGATAAGTTAGGCGTATTACTTCAAAAGAAAAAGCGGATAAAAATATTGGTTGGTGGTCGAGCTTCGACCAAGACTATCTTTGTTGCTGATTATGTATTATCTCAAGTAATGTCTGGCAAGCGATGGTGTTGTGCGAGAGAGTTTCAAAACTCAATTGATGACTCAGTACACCAAACTTTACTAGATGAGATCCAACGGCTTGAGGTAACAGGGTTTGAGCCTAAGCGATCGGAGATAGATCATAAGTCAGGCGGTAGAGCATTTTACAAGGGCTTGGCACGTAACATAACATCGTTAAAAGGTGTTAATGCTCATGGCCTATGGATAGAAGAGGGTGAGGGCTTATCCGCTCAAACGCTAAAGATATTGACAGCATCGATACGGGTCACACCTTTAGAGGCTAAAGAAGCAGCGCTAAAGGGTGAGATTGTAGAGACACCCGAAATATGGGTCACTATGAACAGGGGGTCAAGAGCTGATCCAGTAGCCAAGAAATTATTGTCAAGGGCTGAGAACGAGTTAGCTCGGTGCGGTTATTATGAAGATGATTTGATGATAGTGATTGAAGTCAATTATAATGATAATCCGTGGTTTGCAGATTCAGGACTTGAGGTTGAGCGATTGGATGACAAAGAGCATTTGAGCTTAGCAGAATATGATAGCAAGTGGTTAGGCAAGTATTACGATGAAGTAGATGGTTCAATTATTAAACCTGAATGGTTTGATGCTTGTATTGACGCACATAAATTGCCGCACTTGCAAAACGTATTTAGAGATGAAGGCGCGACAGTAGCAGCGCATGATTTAAGCGGCACAGGTGGCGATAGTAAAGGCTTTGTTAGTCGTACAGGTTCAATTGTTAAGCGCGTGGTAGAGTCGTATGTGGGCGAGGTTGATGAGGGTGTTGATTGGGCTATAGCATTGGCCAAATCAGAGGGCGCCGATTGCTTTGTTTGGGATGGTGACGGAATGGGCGCAGGCTCAAAGAGTCAGATAGACAAAGCATTCAAAGGCACAAGCACAAGCTATCACATGTTTAAAGGTTCATTGTCTGGCAGGGGTCAAGATGATGCGCTAAAAGAATATAGACCGGCCAAAGATAACCATGAGGCCGTTTATTATTATCAACAATTTAAGAATAACCGAGCTCAGTTTTATATAGACAAGCTGGCTAGAAGGGTTTACAACACTTATCGATGCGTAGTAAGGGGTGAGTACATAGATCCCGACGATATGTTAAGTATTGATTCTGATGGCGTTGATGATATGGACGCTTTGCGATCGCAAGTTTGCAGAGTGCCAAGAGTAAAGAACAATAACGGCCTTGAGCAAATAATGGCTAAGGCTGACATGAAAAAGAACGGCATAGAGTCGCCAGGTGGTGCAGATTCTTTGATGATGTGCTTATACCCTTACTCTGCTGTTAATGATGATTTTGAAATGGGACACAATTCCTTATGGTGATTAAATGAAATACGATGATATAAAGAAAGTTAACGAGCTTTTAAGCGAGTCTAAAAAAGCTGAGAGTGATTTACGCGAGATGGTGCGAAAGTGTCATAATGTATTAGATAAAGTTGACGGCCAATGGGAGCCTGAAATAATTGCCAAGATGAATGGGCGGCCTCGCTATACGTTCGACAAGTTAAACCCTGTTGTAGATGGGATAGCGGGAGAGATTGAGGGTGCAAACTTTGGCATTAGGGTCATGCCTTCTGGTGGTACCGCCACTAAAGATCTAGCCAAGACATACGATGGGCTAATACGCAACATTCAAACGATAAGCAATGCTTCTCATGTTTATAATGCGGCTAGTCGTTCAGTTGTAGAGGCTGGCCTAGGTGGTTGGGAGATCTACACCGATTATGTTGACAATGATTCTTTTGATCAAGATTTTATTATCAAAAATATATCTAACTATGAAGATCGCGTGTGGTTTGACACGGCAGCAACCATGCAGGATATGAGCGATGCTAACCACGTATTCATCCTTGATGACATTACTCCGGATGATTACGATGAGCAATTTCCTGATGGCTCAAAGCAATCGATAGGCAGCAATCGAACATTTGAAAGCTACGAACACAAGCCGGATTTTATTACTGTTGGCCGCATACTCTACAAGAAAAAGATAGATCTTGAATTAGTAATTATGTCAGATGGCGCAGTGTACGAAGATAACGACGAATTTAAAAAGGTTGTAGACGAGAAAGCAGCGCAAGGCCAAACGGTTAAATATCGACGCAAGAAAAAGGGTCATAAAGTAATGAGTCGCATGTTTGATGCTACTGAATTCTTAAATAAGCCTCAAGATACTGTGTTTAAAGATTTACCTATTGCGCCCATGTTTGGCAACTTTAAAGTGCGAGAGGGTAAAATTCTTTATCGTGGTGCCATCGAGAAGTTGCTTGATGCTCAGTTCACATATAACTACGCTAGAAGCCGAGAAATTGAAGACGTTGCGTTATCGCCGCCTGCGGTTACTTGGGCCTCAAGGGTTCAGCTAGGCAATGTCAGCGACCGCGATGCTGCGACTAACATGAGCGTAAGCGCCAAGCGGGTTTATTTGTATACTCCAGATCCTATGGCTCCAGGGCCTCCCATGATGGGTCAGACTCCGCAAGTAAGCGCAGGCGTACAACAAGCAGCGCTAAATAGCCTTAGCGACATTCAAACAGGATCAGCTAGAGCGCCCTTACAGAATGGCGACATAGATCAATCGTTGTCTGGCGTTGCTATTGACGCACTTAATAGCCGGTCAGATACGGGTACGATTAAATACTTTAAATCTCGCGAGATAGCACAGTGCTACACGGCCAAAGTATTGATCAATGCTATCCCTAATCTTTATGATTCGTCATCACAAAAGCGCCTTTTAAATGAGGATGGATCATACGAAATGATTGCTCTGAATGAAATGACGTTAGACGAAGAGACGGGTGAGCCCGTATTTTTAAACGATCTTTCTCAAGGTAACTATGATGTTACTTGTGAAGTGGGCGACATGTTCTCTAGCAGGCAAAAAGAAACCGTAGATGCTCTTGATAAATTGTCTCTATCTGTTCCTGGTCTTGGTGATTTAACGGCTGACATTAGGCTTCAAAATATATCAGCGCCAGGCATCGACATTGCAGCCGAACGGGTGCGTGCACGCATGCTGCAGAGCGGCGCTATACCTGAGTCACAATATACCAAGGAAGAAAAAGAAGAGCTTGAGAAGGCTATGCAAGCGGCACAAGGGCAACCAAAAGAATTAAGCCCAGATGAAAAGATTGCACAGGCAGAAGTTGAACGTGTAATGGCTGAGACTGCGGACGTACAGAATAGAGGCGTATTGAAACAGGAAGAGCTGCGAATCAAAGAGCAAAAAGATCTAATGGAGGCTCAATACAAAGCCGATAAGCTAGATATGGAAGAGCTAAAGCTTATGATGACACAGCAAGCGCAACAGTCTAAGCAACAGCAAGAGTTTATTGAAGCTAATATTAAAGGTCAGAATCAGGTGTATGAAGCTTTGCACACTCAAGCGCAGACGCTTAAAATCATTACTGATTCAATGGGCGCGGGATCTGAGATAGTAACGCAGCAAATAGGCCAGATAGATAACCAACAAGACGAAATAGCAGAAACCATTTAGCCAACCAATAAGCCCTTTGACTAGGGTTTATTATTGTGTATACTGTTAAACACTAACAGGAGATAGATAATGACAAATGAAATGAAACTACTAACAGCGCTATGTGATGCGCTAGGGTTTGATATTGATAAGGTGTGCGTTAATCAGAAAGCGTTAGATCGTTACACCTCCCAATTCAATAGGTTAGTGGCTATGTCATCTGATATAGGGGGTTACAATCTTAAAAAAGTAGAACCTATATACGAATACAAGCTAACCAAAAGGGATGACACAGAACATGAAGACGCTGAGCTGGCGGCTATTGTCCGCGCTCGCTCTGGTCAGTCAGAAGTCAAAGTCTCTTGGTCAGGCGGGCCTCTGGCACAATTTAAAGCCGGCTATCAGTTATCATTGAAAGCTAAGGATTAAAGAATGATTTACGTTTTAGTAGTTATTTACCCTTATGAGTTTAGCGAAGTTCTTGGCGTTTACTCAAGCAAAGCTATTGCAGAAGGTTACAAAGAAATAGCACTTAATTGTGATAAATCATGTAAATATAATGATTATGACATAGAAGAATTTAAAATAGATTCACCTTTAGTAAAGAAGGGTTAGGCATGAAAATAGTTAAGTTTAATGATGGTTCGTATGGCGTTAGGCGCGGGCATTGGGTTTTTGGTTATCAATTTTATATGATGGGCAATGGCGTCGGTTGTTGGTCGTCAATGAAGGGCTTGATTGGCTCCAATGCCCGCTGGATAAAGGTTGAATCCCTTATTGCTGCACAAGATAGACTTAAGCATATTAACCATGCAAAGGCTATCAATAATGATAAAGGTGTTGCGCTATGAAGACATTTACAGCTAGAGATTTAAACGAAAAGCGCCAGGAGATCCGCGAGGCTGTGCAAGATGGCGGCTGCATAGTTGAGTTTAAGCGATTAGATAGAACGGTAGAGCTTAAGGCTTTGATGGTGCCGTATGACAAAAAACTGATTAAGGATAAATAATAATGGGCGATATGATCATATCTATGCAATCGCACTTAAATTGCATAGAGCATCAGTATCAAATGTCTGGCTTATCTGATGGGGTATATGCAGAATATGCTAATGATGTTGCTGTAGCTTTCGCTTATGATGTTTTAATTAGGTTGAAAAATGACGGGCGTTTATCTATGAGCGATAAAGAAATATACGACCTATTAAATGATGGAACTTTAGTTAAGCAGTTTTGATGCAGCCATTTAACTTCCTAAAGCCCCTTTATTGGGGTTTTTTTACGCCTAAAGAAAAGTAACCGTTAAGCGGTTTATATCTCCTTTACTTATGAAATAATATATGTCTGGTACGTGACCACATCACGGCATTAAAGGATATAAGCATGAGCGAGCTACAAGAAGGCAGTATTGGCATTACATACGATAGCGACGATCAAGACGTTGTTGAGCCAGAAGTTTTGACAGATGTAGCTGATGAGTCAGAGTTAGCGCCTGATAGCCCTGATGAGGGTGAAAAAAGTACAGAGCAATCCGCTACAGTAGATGGTGTTGAAGTTGAAGGCCCAGACGGGTTTAAAAAAGCAATTGATAAACAGCATCGAAAGTTTAGAGAGCAAGAGCGTAGAGCTAATGATCTTGAAAAGCGGTTAAATGATTTTGAAAGTAAGCGAGCGCCGGTAGTTGCTGATGTTGTAGTGCCCGAACTGCCTGATTCATGGGATGAAAACTATGAGCAGAAGATGCGGGATAGGGACGCGGCAATGGTTAGCCGGGCTAATGCGGATTATCAAATTCAAAGCAATAAAGCGCGTGATGCTGCGGCAGATCAAGCGGCAAAGCGTGAAGCATACGAAACTCAACAGGCGCAGCAAACTAAATTTGTTGATGCTGGTAAAAAGTTAGGTGTCGATGCGGTTGCATTATCGCGGGCAGAAAATACTTTAGTGCAAGCTGGTGTTGGCGGTTATTTAGCCTCGGAAATACTAGACGATTCAGACGGCCCATTGATTGCTTTGTACTTAGAAGCTAATCCGATGGAAATGTATGACTTAGTTGATATACATAATGCTAACCCTACAAGGGGTGGAGCGTTTTTATCAGGCATTAAAGCAAAAGCTGCATTGCTTAAAAAGAAATCAAGTAAAGCGCCGCCACCTGCTGACCGATTAGACGGCAAGGCAACGGCAAAGAAAGAACGTGGCCCTAGTGGCGCAACGTTTAGTTAATTTAAAAGGTTACGGTAGCCTTAAGCCGTTTTTAGTTTGTTCGCTACAAGTAAGTATTGGCCTTAGCAACCAGTTTATTATTCAACCTTAATTTTAATTTATTGGAGGCCATCATGGCTAATAACTTTGACTCAAACATCACTCGCCCTCTGGCTAAAGTGTTTCTTGAGAGATTTGATAGTGAGCGTGTTTTAACTAAAAATGTTGACACACAACTTTTAACGGGTCGTTTTGATCCATCAGTTGGCGAGATTGTTGACTTTAAACGTCCTACCGATTACAAATCCATCCGTACATCAGCCGGTGACATTTCCGGCGCAACTAAGGACGATATCATAACTGGTAAAGCGTCCGGCGTTGTTCAAGATTACTTTACTGTATTTGTTGACTTCAAAGAAGCTAACGAAGCCCTTAAAATGGATCAACTTGATCAGTTGCTTGCACCTATGGCGACACGCATCAAAACTGATTTAGAATTAGACTTTGCTAAGTTTATGATGAATAACAGTGGCTTAAAATCTGGTACAGCCGGCACAGCGGTTACCACTTGGGATCATGTTGCGGCTGCGGGTGCTTTGATGCAATCCTCTGGCGTTCCTATGGATGCGCCTTGGTGTGCTGCGGTTAATCCGTTTGTACAAATTGCATTAGCAAGTAATCAGCGAAGCCTTGGCGGCGAAACTGGCGAAAGCGGTGCTAACAAGATGGCGACCATTACCGATAATTTTGCCGGTCTTAGCGTTAAGTCTTGCACTACCCTTGCAAGCTATACCACTGGTACGGGTTCTGATCGAACTGGTGCTGTAAATGGTGCCCCTACAGCTACTTATCTGGCTGCTAAGGACACTATGACGCAAGATATTACTGTTGATGCTTTTCAAGCTAACTTGGTTATTGCAGCCGGTGAAACTGTTACTGTTACAGCGGCATCTGGTGCAATTAATCGCCTTAACTTGTCAACTCGCCAGCCTATCATTGGTTCGGCTGGTGCGGCTGTGTTGTGGACGGGAACTGTCACTCAAACCGTTACTTTAAACGGATCTGGCGCGGGTACTTTGAAAGTTACTGGTCCAGCAATCTTTGAGGCTGCCGGTCAGTACAATACGGTATCTCAGGTAATTGCCGATAATGACGTTATTGTCCTTGGTGGCGCTGCTTCTACACTGATTCAGCCTAACCTTGCATGGCATCGTCAAGCGTTCTCTATGGGTTCTGTGCCTATTGAGAAACTTTACTCTACTGATACAGTCGCAACCACAGAGGACGGTTTGCAATTCCGTATCTCGAAGGGTGTTGGCTTCGAGCAGAATGTTCAGAAGATCCGTATTGATTTCAGACCTGCATACGGTGTAATGAACCCAATGTTCGCTACTCAGTTCTTTGGTTAATCTTCGCTACCTTGGGGGTTAGAAAGCCCCCTTTTTTTAATTTAATTTAATTTTAGGTGAGCATTATGAATTTTGGCGAAGCAATAAAAGCAATGAAGGAAGGCGAAAACGTGCGAAGGAAGGGGTGGAACGGAAAAGGAATTTTTATTTCGTTACAAACTCCTGACAAAAATAGTAAAATGACTAGCCCTTATATTTTTATAGATACTACCGGATTACAGACAGAAAACAAAGCAGCGCCAAAAAGTTGCGTGCCATGGCTTGCATCACAAACTGACATGCTGGCCGAAGATTGGAGTGTAATTCTGTGATTGTATGGAAGCGGCCAAGTTTAACTCTAATCACTCTGCAAGATACTCCGAACATGGAGGAATTCGCACTATCACAAGGTTGGGTTAGAAATGAAGAAGTCAAAAAGCAAGAAAGTAAAAAAACCAAAAAGCGTAACTAAAGGTAAGGGTAATGGAAACAGCGGAAACAGTTATTCTTGATGCGCTTAAAGAGATAGTTGCCATACCTGCCGAGGCTGCTGTAGATGCTTACAAAGCTCAAGCGGGTATGTTTTATTTAAACCTAATGATGTTTGAATTATCTTCTGTTGGCGTTAACTTAGGTTATACCACAGTAAATAGTTTAGGCGATCCGATAACGGTTGTTGATGGTGCCATTGAAGGCATAGTTAAAAACCTAGCAATAGAGATAAGCCCTTTATTTAAAGGCACATTAACAAGCCCTGATTTGTTTGAGCAGGCACAATCTAGCCTAGATACACTAAGGCAGATATCATACGACAGCCCAGCAAACTCTCCTTTTTCTAGTAATCTGCCAATTGGATCTGGCAATGAACGCTGGAATACTGCAAGATTTTTTAACGAGCAAGAAACTCCAATTCTCACAGAAAACTACGGCAATATTGCACCGGAATCAGTATGAGAGCCAAAGACATCATCACTTATGCGTTTGCAGAGGTTGTGCAATCTAAATATACTATTGAGCCGGGCAACCTAATTGACGGCCTGCGGTACTTAAATCGAATGATGGCTAAGTTTGACGCGCAAGGCATAGAGTTAGGTTATACAGCTTTAACGAGCCCTGATGACGTTTTAACGGTTCCTGATACAGTTGCTATGGGCATGGTTAAGAACTTAGCATTAATACTATGGCCTCAATACAATATTGGCGTAGTTAATCCATTAATTAAATTTAGCGCTAAGCGTTCGCTTGATTCAATGCGAGCGCAAGCAATTAACATAACAGAGCCCGCGCAATTTCCGTCAACATTACCTGTTGGGTCTGGGAATTACAACGGCATATATGGCAATGATTTTTATACAAACAGTCAAGGCCAAAGCAAATATTTAGGGGTTGAAAATGAGTAATAACACGACTAAAGGCGTAAAGCAGAGCGCTTTTACAGCAAGCTCTAGCATACCAGTGGGCGCTTATTTTAATTACACCTATAACAAAGTTAATTATAAGGTATCAGACAGCGACCTAATAGGTAGCTTAGGCGCAACCGGCACACTAGTACAGTCGGGTCCAGCATCGGGGGCAATTCCTGTTTTAGATGTGTCTGGAACTATTAACAGAATTAGAAATATAACCAATGGGCATGGTATTAATGCGAGCATTAACGCTGAAAACGGTATCACTTTTTCTACAAGTTTTACCTATAACAACACCGGCGCTAGATTAGTTGATGACGCGTCTGCTTCGGCTGCGGTCTTTCGCAGTATCGTTGGCGGTAGTGGTGTTGACGTTGTTGGATCTACTGGGCTGATTACGGTATCGGTTACATCTGGATCAAATGTAGTCGTAAGTACAATTGCTGACTTTCCTAGTGCAGTGGGCGGCGTGATCACTCTTGCTGCAAATATATCTTATCAATTAGTTAAAGACATCACGACATCAAATCGTTTTGTATTTTCTAACGGCTCGTCTTTGCAGGGCGATAGCGAATCTAGTAGCTCCTTAACTTATAGTGGCGCAGGCAATATGTTTACTTGGGTTAACGCTAGCGCTCACATTGAGCACATAGGGTTAATCTGCCCTAACGGAACTTTTTTTAGCGGAATAAACACTACAGCATCAACATATAAAGTGGAATTTGACGCAATAGAATTTGACGGTAAAACGATGGGCACTATTGGCGCTACAAAGCAAGTACGAATGACGCGATGCGATTTTGATGTTACTGCAAACGGTTTTGTGTTTTCGGGCGATCTAGGTTATGTCTTAATTACTAACAGCTTTAACGATTTGGCGGCAGGCACATTGTTTAATCTAGGCTCTTCAACTATGGACGGCATTACCTTTTTAAACCAAATAACAAGAGGCGCTGCATCTGCTAAATTTGTTGATGGATTAGCAAATAGCGGTAATATTAACGCTAACGGTGTTGGCGTTTTAAATAATTGTCATGTAAAAGGGCCAACATTATTAGGTTCAAATATAAACGTAGACAACGCCAGATTCGAATTTTCTGGTAATGATGAGGTTGCTAACACTAGACCTGATGGCCTGTTGACTTTAATTGGCAACTCTACAGCTACGACAATATCAGGAGCAGGGACAGCGGTTTTAGTTGCCGGATCTTGGCAAGTAGATTCCGTTAGTCAGTCAGCTGGAACAACGGCGGGCAGATATCAATACAAGGGATCAAAAAACGCAAAACTACCAATTATGGTTGACCTAACAGTTACGCCGGTATCTGGCGCAGCAATAGCCATGAGTGCTTACATTGCCATTAACGGTAGTGTAGTGGCAAGATCAAGGCGAGCGGCTCCCCTAGCATCTGGAGGCCTTATTCAAGTTATTAGCATCCCTTGGCAGATAGCAGCCGAAACAGATGATTATGTAGAGGTTTTTGTAGCCAATGATACGTCAACGGTTGATCTTTTGGTCAGTAGCGCAGTAATGAGAATAAACTAATGCGGACCACTTTAGATATAGCACAAGGTTTTTATGTATCTGATTCGCTCCCTATTAGCGCCCAGCAATGTGTAAACTTTTATGTAAGCTTGCCTCAAACGTCAACAATTACTGACGCTAATTTGTTTAGTACGCCAGGCATTAAAAATATAATTACTGGTGAAGCTGGCGAAGTATGCCGTGGTGCCCATGTATTTGCAGGCGTTCCTTATTTTGTCATTAATAATAATTTAGTTAAATTGGTTCGCTCTATTTCTGACGGTAACGAGCTATTTACGGAAACTGTTTTGGGTACTATACCGGGGGCGCAACGTGTCTATATGGCTGATAACGGTTTGCAGCTTTGCATAGTTGCCATTCCCGACACTGTTACAACCGGCAAAAGCTTTATCTACACGCTAAGCAGCAATACATTGGTGGAAATTACCGATACTGATTTTGATGGCCCTGCGTCTTCTGTTGTTTATGCTGGCGGCTATTTTAGCTTTCATAAGTCAGACGGCAAAAAGTTTTTCACATCAAACTTAAACAACGGCTTAGCTTATGACGCGCTAGATTTTAACGTTGCCGAATCAGATCCAGATCAAATACGCGGTCAAGGTGTTTTAAACAATCAGCTTTATATATTGGGATCAGAAACCACACAGCAATTTAGAGCCATTGGCCGTGTGCCGTCACCATTTGCGCCTATTGTTGGCTCTACTATTGATTTAGGTGTAACAGCCCCTCAAACCATTGTTAAATTTGGCGGAGGTCTTTGCTTTGTCGGCGCAAGCGTCAACGAGTCGCCGGCGGTATGGATCATAAAAGGCGGACAGAAAAGAAAAATTAGCACCAATTCAATCGAGAATGAATTTTCACGGCTTAAGATCGACACAATACCTGAACAAGTATTTTCATGGGTTTATGCCGAATCTGGCGCCTACTGGATGGGTATTAGCGTTCCTGGTACGTGTTACGTTTACGACCTAGTAAATGAGCGCTGGCACGAAAGACAGTCTATTGACGGATCTAAATTAGACCGCTATCGATGCACACATATGGTTAATGCTTATGGTCGTATTTTATTAGGCGATTCTCAAACCGGCAGTATAGGCGAATTAGATGAGGATTTATTTACAGAGTATGACGTTTTAACGCCTAGATTTGTTACGTCGAGACCTTTTGACAATAAAGGTGAATCTGTTAATGTAGCATCCATTGAGGCGGTCGTTGAATCTGGTGTGGGCCTGTCTAATGATGTAACTGTACTGACGGGCAAGAATGCAAGGGGCGTGCCTACAGAGGGCACAGGCGGCGCAGATCCAAAGATCGTTTTTTCATGGTCTGACAATGGGGCTCGTACATTTGATGGCCATATCCCAAGATCTTTGGGTAAAATTGGCGAATATAATGTTAGGCCTACATGGTCGCGGCTGGGAGTTTTTCCGAGAAGCAGAGTTTTAAAGTTTTCAGTTTCAAGCCCTACCAAATCAACCATTATAAAAATAGAGGCTGATATAGGATGAATGAGATACTACCTCCTGTATTAAGTGATATAATAGTTGAAAATGGAACGCCAACAGTGCCATTTTATTTGTGGATTCAGCAGGTAACAGAGGCCGTAAAAGCCCCTTTAACGGGAACGGGCACACCGGAAAGCAATGTTATAGCTACGGTTGGAAGATGGTACGTAGACACAAGCGCATCGGCAGGAACGGGCATATACTTCAAGCAATCTGGCGAGGGTAATACTGGATGGGTTCTCAGATCGTAGTTAAAAGGCTTTATGATTACTCTCTTGTTTTGGGGACAATGGATCATATTTGGGATGACGTTTCAGAAGATAATGTCAAGCAGTTTACGCCGGATTTATTAAACGAACTTTGGCTGGGCTTGTTTGTAAATGAACAGTATGTTGGTATGTACCGATTCCATTCGCTTACAAGCGTTCTTTTAGAGGGTCATGTTTTTATGTTGCCGGCCCACAGACAGCATTCCTTAGAGTGTGCAAATGAAGTTCTTAATTGGCTGTGCAAAAATACAGAGTTTAATAAAATTATTGTTAATATTCCTGAATGCTTTTCTAATGTGATTAATTTTGTTGAGGCATTAGGTTTAAAAAAGCAAGGGTACAACTCAGAAAGCTACAAAAAAGACGGGGTCTTGATTGGCATGTTTCAATACGGTATTTTAAAGGGGGATATATGCCTTCAGCAATAGGTGCAGTAGTAGGGGTGGGAGTATCTTTAATAGGTCAACGAAACACTAAAAAAGCAAGTCAGCGAGCGGCAGACAAGCAACGTAACGCGGCTATAGAATCGGCTGATGTGCTGGCAAAGGCAGGCAAGAAAGGCGAGGCTGACATACTTCGTCAAAATGCGCTGGCTCGGCATACGTCAGAGCTTGCAACTATAGAATCGGCTGAGCAGTTGCGGCCATTTGCAGACACTAGCGCTTTTAAGCGTGCTACTGATGAGTTTCTGGGAAATTTGCCGGTTGGTGGCGCAATTGCCGACTCTATCAGGCAGTCGTCAATAGATTTTGTTTCTAGTCGTCCAGAGTTTAGCGGCATGATTGGTAACACACCTGTAGGGCAAGAAATTGACCGACAAGGGGATTTAGCTGTTAGCGCAGCAACTCCACAATTTAGAGATTCTTTGATGCAATCGGCGCAATCTGGCCTTGCTGGTGCTGCTGATGTAGCACAGATAGAGCAAAGAGGCTTTAATCGATTGGGCGATATTGCAGGAAGTGAGGCGGCGCAAAGATCAAGCATATTGATCGGCCAAGGTCCACAATTGGCACAACTTCAAACGGGCGCAGATGACGCACGCTTATTGTCTAGCGTAGCAGGTCAAAACTTTAGAACGGGAGCCACTGAGCAGATTGCAGGTTTAGCCGGTAATCTTACACAGCAATTTACAAAAGATGAGTTTGGCTTTCGCTCTGGTCAAGATCCGTTTAACCAAGGAAATTTTAACTAATGGCTACATTTGAAAGTATTGACGATCTTATAAGTCGGAGAACGCCAGAAGCTTTGGGCATACTTAACCAGGGCTCAGAAGAACAATTACGGCTTGCACGATTAGGCACGCAGGCCGGCCTTGCTCCACTTCAAGAGGTTGATGATCTACGAGCATTTGAAGAACAACAATCTATACTTGGGCAGCGAGGCGCAGAGGCTCAAGAGTTTGCAATAGGCAATATTCCAGAGTCTCAATTTGATACTGAATTAAGACGACGACAGCAACAGCAATTAATGCGAGGCGCTGCGGCATCTGGCGAAGCTGGTGGTGGTGCTACATTGCAAGCAGGACAGCAATTAGCAGGCGCACAACAAGCAAACTTTATACAGCAACGATTGGCACAGCTTAGCCCTTTAGTGGCAGCATCACGCGGTATACGCTCTACAATGTCGGGATTATCTGAGCAGGGTCGAGTTGGTGAGGCTCAAATACAATCAGGCTTGGGCACACAGTTAGCAAACATTAGGCTAGGCGCTGCGGCTCCACAAGTTGCATCGATACAGAGGGGTGCTGAATTGTCAGGCTTGCAGGGCATATCAAGCGCTAACCAACAAGCATCGAGAAACAATCAGTTAGCAAGTTTAGCCGGTACATTGGCGGGGAGTTTTTAGTATGGTATCTCAAACATTAGCAAGCGCAATACTTAACCAAAAAGCTCCTGATATTGTCGGGAGCTTTAGAGAAGGCCGGCAATTTGCAAAAGGTCAACAGGTCGAAAAGCTAACAGGTCAGGCATTACAAGAGGGTGGCGGCCAAAAACTTCAAGAGCTTATAGGCTTAGATCCCGAAGTTGGTTATGCTCTAGCCGAGGCTATT
>Ga0307492_10000214_pt1 | contig 24783 bp, 16 predicted proteins | sample SI3LmetaG_FD_202365 | JGI IMG/M metagenome (GOLD analysis project Ga0307492, IMG submission 202365) | Sea-ice brine microbial communities from Beaufort Sea near Barrow, Alaska, United States - SI3L | ecosystem: Environmental > Aquatic > Marine > Coastal | place: USA: Alaska | collected 2017-05-06 | reverse complement strand
CACCAGCGGTTTAAGCCCGCCCAGGGCTGCGCCAATAGCGGCGCACAGCAGGTCCGCCGGTGACAGCGGGCAAATCCGCACCCGCTCCGGGCCAAACTGCTGGAGCAGCTGGTCCGACAGATCATAGGCATGGGCAGCGCCATAATCCTTAACAGCCTGGCCCATCAGCAGGACCCGTTGGTCAGCGAGCATAGCCTGTTCAATGCCGGCCTTAATGGCCGCCCAATAGGTTTTTGCGGTCATTTTACACCTCCGGATTGACGCCAACGATTGGCGCGTGAACGGGCTCGGACAAGGAGTCGAGTGTTTCGCTGGCAGATGCGACGGCAAACTGTATAGCCTCTGTAAGCTCCCAATCGATAGCGGTCTCGATGGCCAAGCCCGCTGCATCGGTTAGTTGGTCGTGGGCGCGCAGCCATTGGCTTAAACGCTCGATAGAACCCTGATCCGGCCAGTTAGGAACGGCTCGCGGCGACCCGTCCAAGGCTCTTGCCGGCTCCACCGTGGGACTGCAATAGGCCAGCAGTTGGGCGCCTTGCCCGCCCCGAATGGCGTCACAAGCCTGGACGGCTGCGGCTTCCACTGCAACCACATCCAAGCAGTCTAGTTCGACGGCCGCCCAATCTCGGTCATTCTTATCAATGCCGTTTTTGGTTTTGGTTTTGGTACTGTTGTTGGAATTGGAATTGGAATTGGAATTGGAATTGGAATTGGAATTGGAATTGGAATTGGAATTGGAATTGGAATTGGAATTGGAATCGGAATCGGAATCGGAATCGGCACCCGTCAGTTCGGCCGCACTGCTGTCTAGACGCCGATCACACACAGCCAGCAAGGGCAAAGACCATAACCGGGCCAGCTTCAGACTGGCAGACCAGTCTCCTGAGCGACCCGGGCCAGCATTGAAAAAACACACCGTGACCCGCCGCCGATTATGCAGACGATCGGCTAACGCCAAACCGAGTGCCATCGGCAAGCCGCCGGTAATGAGGGCTTTGTCGCTGTAAAAATGCCGGCCCCGATCATAGATATGCAAGGGGCCACCCCGTCCGCGACAAAACCCGGTGATCCGACCGAACAATTCGGCCATCACCTCGTTCATCGGTAGCCCACGCGCCAGGGCGTAGGCGTGGCTGCGAGCGGCGGTCACAACCCGATCTTGGGTCCTTAAGGCTTGCATTATGCCAACGGCAATACCGTTGTCGCCCAGCATAGCGGGCACAAAACCTGGGATTTTGCTTTCGAGGTCGATACAGCGTTGTTCAAACCGACGGATTCGCACCAATTGGGTTAAAAGGTGTCGATGATGATTTTTGTTGACTTGGGATTTAATGGCCACCTCCTCACACAGGGTTTTGCCCCCCGCGTTCAGTCGTATTGCCGGGTCATAACACTTTTACGACCCGGCTACTATTGGCGAACAACTACTGCTCTACACTTACCACGCTATGGGCCCTTACACACTGGGATCTTAGGCCGTTAGATAGACTACTTAGACGTGTTCGATACAGTGCCATCGAGACGGGCCAGCCGCTGACGCACACCTTTTGATACTTTAGCCTCTCCTCTGCCGTCACGCTAGGATAAGTATTACAATTCTCTTGAGCTTGACCAGCGGCTCGACTAATGCAGAGGTTTGCATCAATTTGACACAATGGCCTAATATTGTATTAATATACGAGCATGTCTTGGCTTGCTTGGGCCCGATTTTGTGATCAATACATCGTTCCAAACAGTGAATGTCTAAACTCTTTTTATCATCCTAGCGCGGGACAACAGTGAACTATAATCAGATCGTTAAGAATTTCTTTAATTTGGGCCGGCTGCCAACCGTTACCAACCTCATGGCCACAACCAGACTTGTGGCGCTCCTCAGTGCTGTCAGTTGTTCAGCAGTTGGTTTTTCTGAAACCAAGATCCAGTCGTTGCGTGTGGATGTCTGGGCAGACAACTGGTTCGCTCTGTCTGTCGGTGAGACCTTGATAGCTGAAGATTCGGTTTCGATTAAAACCGAACGTTCCTTCAACGCCGAATCCTTTGCCTTCGAGGTAAGTTTGCCGGCCCAGATCAACCTGGTAATTAAGGACTTTAAACAAAACGACACCGGGCTTGAATATATCGGTACCAACCGGCAACAAATGGGCGATGGTGGCTTTATTGCCCAATTCCTAGACGCCGCCACGGGGTCACCGCTGCTACTCTCCAATCAACACTGGCGCTGTTTGCCCATTCATATCGCTCCGCTCAATAAGCAATGTGAGCAATCGAACACCCCTGAGGCCGACTGTGGCACGCGCACTATTGCTGCCCCTATAGGATGGCAGCTGCCCACCTTTGACGATAGTGCCTGGCCCTATGCCATTGAGTATTCGGCGCAAAAGGTTCGTCCCAAAGACGGTTATGAGCGCATTCGTTGGCACAAAGATGCACAGCTAATTTGGTCGTCGGATTTAGAAACAGACAACACCTTATTGTGCCGGGTGACATTAACAGACCTAGGAATTCGTTGAAATGCGTAGCCAAAGTAACGCCAAAAAAGCCTATTTAGCGCTAATCTTGTCACTAACAGCCCCCTTTTTGCTGGCAGACAATGGCTTAGTCCTCACCAGTGGGGTCATGCAAGATTCCGGAACCCTACCGCCAAAGTACAGTTGTGACGGTGACAGCCTTTCACCGCCAATGGCCTGGAGCGGAGCGCCCCAAGGCACCCAATCGCTGGTGGTTATAATGGACCATGAACCCGGACCTGACGACATCCATTGGTATTGGACACTCTACAACATCCCCTCCAGTACTCAGGCGCTCCGTGAAGGCTCCAGCGCTGGCACGGCCGGCGGCAACAGCGTTAATGCCCAGCTTGCCTACGCGCCACCCTGCTCCAAGGGCCCTGGCCTTAAAGAATACACATTTCATTTGTATGCCTTGTCTGAAACGCTGGCAATAAGCGCAAGCACCGAGGTCACCCCGATGTCGCTTAGATCGAAAATGGCCGACTCCTTATTAGCGTCGGCGTCCTTAAGCGTGGGGTTTGAACGGTCGTTCGCCAGTGTCGACGATGATGATGCAAGCGCCGGCGATGATACCGATAATCGAACCGCCAGAGCTGAAAATGGCGATGAGCGTCCGCCCCGACCTGAAGATGGCGGTGAGCGTCCGCCCCGACCTGAAGATGGCGGCGAGCGCCCGCCCCGACCTGAAGATGGCGATGAACGGCCGCCACGACCTGAAGATGGCGCTGACCGACCCGCTCCAGAAGGTGGCCAGGCGATCGAGAGCACAAGAACTCCGTCCAGTGCCGTTGTCGTTGCGGTACCCAGCGCACAACAGAGTGTGAATTCTGCAGCCTGCGCAACGGTGCAGGCATCGGTAGCCGATGCCGGCTTTAGCGATGTTGTGGTGACCTGTGATAAAAGCTATGCCTACCTAGTGTCGGATACCTATCCGGATCATGACCTAATGAACGGCATTACCGGGACCAATGAACAGATACCGGTACCGGCAGAGGGCAACGCCGCACCCATTCCCCTGGCGCCAAAGCTGGCGGCCCAAAAAACCTCCATTGATGCGGCTTTAGGGATTGCCGTAAATGGTGTACCAATCTACGACTACTCGGCACAGGGCGAGCTCGACCTGGAAAATTATGATGCCAAAATGGATACGCTCAAGCTGGGCCAATTGGATATCTGTGGTGGACACGCCGGCCGCGGTGACGATTACCATTACCATGCCAAACCCGTCTGCATGATCAGCGCCATCGAGAATGCCAGCGCCACCACTATATTGGGTTGGGGTTATGACGGTTACCCGCTCTTTGGCGATGAAAATCCAGACGGCAGCACCATTAACAAGGGCGCACTGGATGTCTGTAATGGCCAGATCGATAGCACCTTTGGTTACCGTTATCATACCTCCGAAGAGCAGCCTTACATCTTTCAATGCCTAGTCGGTGAAGTTGATACCACTATATTGCCTCGGGTATCCCCCATGCGCGGCTCCTCTATCCGCTCTGATTTAAAGCCGCCTAGAGGCGCTGTTGAAAACTTGCAACACAGTGAGACGGTAGATGGCACACGCACCCTCAGCTATACCTACCAAGGCGAAGACTATTATTCTAAGTTCACGCCCTCTGCGAATGATGCTAACTGTTTTGATTTTGAACAAAGAACTATAAGTAATAATGGCAAGGTTGAAGCAGGGACTTTTTGTCGTGAGTAGATCAAAATTCAACCGAATGGGCGGGGGCGTTAGCATGCATAAACTCGCCCGCCCTATTCTTATATTGTTAACCAGTCTGCTTGTTTCGGTCGGTTATGCCCACGAGTTTCCGCAAAACTCGGCGCAAATCATCTTACGTGACGGACAGGTTGAAGTGCGCTTACTGGTCGATATCGAAGCTTGGCAAACCACCCTGTCTGACCCGGCCGCCTGGTTAACGGGCGAGACCGACTTGTTACTGACTGACGCTGACTTATCGCCCGATGCCGTGACCAACAGGTTGGCGAAATATTTGGCCGGTGCGATTCAACTGAAGCTGGAGCAAGAACCGCTAGTGTTCAGTTCAACAGGTTCTCAGCACTATGAGACAGGACATGAAGATGAGACGGGTCAGGGCTTGGTTGAGTTTCGCTTATCAGCGCAGCATGCATTTGCGCACCCCAAAGACTTGTCGGTAGAGTTCCCGACCTCGCTTGATAACGTATTGGTCTCGGTGGTGCAACCTCAATATGAGCTGATACCGGCCGGAGCATTAACAAATTTCAGGCTATATTAAGAGCTCATCTATTTACTCCTCTTTTCTGCAGCAAAAAAAGTACCTTTTCTGTGATTTTTTTTCATGAAGCGCCATGTTTTCACTAAACTTCGGACTCACGCTTAAGCATGGCCAAAAACAACCATTTTTTTGGCCAATTTCCGACCGTGTAATAATGTATGGAACCACTGTTTCTGCACAGAATTACCATCGCCTCATATTGTAAACCACATTCATAAGCCCCATTTTGCGGTCGCTGGTACATGACCCATGATTCGGATCAACACACCGACTTAGGCATTCAACAGCTACCCGAAAACATGTTCTCCACGGACAGGGTCCAGGGTGTCTTGGCTTAATTAAATCTTGTTTCAATACTTTTAATAGCATCTTTAACCGAAGAAATTGAAAGTATTACTATTAATTATAAACTTTCTTGGCTCAGGGGTGTATGGTTGTTAAAATGACGATAGGTATTGGGGCCCCAACAACCAGCGTTTCGGAAAGAAGTCGATAATAGTAGAACCCAGTAAAATAAGCGAGGCGCCAAAAGAAGAGTCATTTGCGAGTAGCCATTAACAAGCACCTGTGGTTCAAGCCCAAATACCTTGCTCCGCAAGTAGGCTCAAAACTCGTAAGTTGCCCATAAAATATGGGCGTTAAGCAGTGCTGTGAACGGCAGTTGGCCGATGCGCTATCTATTGATAAAGATGGTACCAAAATCATAAGATTTGGCCGAAAACGGGGTACGTCGAACGTCTTCAACTTAGGCCTTAGCCGGTAAACATGACGCCCATCATTCAACACAATGGGTATCGGTAATAAGGCCAGGCACACCGAACCGTTGGTGGACTAGTTCTTGGTTTAATATAAATTTCACAAGATGTAATACGCTTGGAAGACCGCACCACGGTTTTAACAATAATAAGAAAGAAAAAACCATATAAAAAAACCGTGTTGGATAAAATTCGTACGCTATACAAGAAACTTCTTGTGTTGAATCTGAATCATATGAAAACAGCCTAGTACTAGACGACACTGCGCCAACAAGAGGGACACTATTGATATAGCAGACATGTCGATATGCACCATATAAGGACATAGGTATTTTCATTTTATGAAAAATTACGCCTTTTAGAACTTATACTCGACCGCGAATTTTTTTTCTTTTTAAAACTGGTTTTTGGAGTTAGAAATGGATGTGGCGCTAGATATACGTCGAGCAGAATACACTGAGAATATTATGCCTTTTACTGCCGGGGACGATACAGAACTTAATTTAATTAACGTCCGAGGAAGCAATGCGCCGACAAAATGTCCGGTTATATTGGTCCATGGAGCCGGGGTAAGGGCAAATATATTTCGGGCTCCGGTAGACACCACCATTGTTGATGCGTTGATCGCTGAAGGCTACGATGTTTGGCTTGAAAACTGGCGGGCGAGTATTGATTTTCCACCGCATTTATGGACCCTCGACCAAGCTGCTCTGTATGATCACCCCATGGCGGTAAAAAAAATAGTCGAAGAGACTGGCTGTACTGACATCAAGGCCATTATTCACTGCCAAGGTTCAACCAGTTTCACAATGTCTGCTATCGCAGGCTTAGTGCCTCAGGTTAGTACGATAGTTAGCAATGCGGTGTCCTTGCATCCTGTGGTGCCGCGCTGGTCGGCCTTTAAACTCTCCTATCTATTACCTATGGTTAGCATGATGACCAAATACCTTAATCCTAAGTGGGGTATTGAAGCGCCGACCGTGGCTGCAAAAATGATCAGTGCCCTGGTGAGGATGACTCATCATGAGTGTGACAACGAGGTCTGTAAACAGGTTAGCTTTACCTATGGAAGTGGCTTCCCTGCCTTATGGAGCCATGAAAACTTAAATGAAGAAACTCATGATTGGTTGACGGAGGAGTTTGCTGCGGTGCCGTTGCGTTTTTTCGAACAAATCACCCGTTGCATCAAACATGGAAACCTATTATCTGTTGAGGACTTAGCTGACTTACCCCGCGACTTCACTGAACAAGCGCCTTTAACTGACGCGCGCTTCGCATTTTTTGCGGGAGAAGATAATTTATGTTTTTTGCCAGAAAGCCAGGTTAAATCATATGAGTATTTTTCTGCTCACAGGCCAAATTTCCATTCAATAAATATTTTACCCAATTATGGTCATCTTGACGTTTTCATGGGCAAGCATGCTGCGCGCGATACCTTTCCATTAATCATTCAAGAGTTAGCAAAAAGCTAAGTCGGCTCGGGATATATATTTAAGGATAGATAATGTCATTAGTACCAAAACGAATAAAGAATTACATCGGAAAGAAAGCCTTGGTTGATGGCATTCCTTTTACTCTACCGGTAGACGCCATTAATTCGCCTGCCTTGATGGCAGTTTTTCCGGTGAATGCCGAAAAAGCCAAGCAGTTTTTGCCAACTACCATCCACCCACTAATACTCTGGAAAAAAGCTTTACTGGTGGTGACTGTTATTGACTATCGAGAAACCACAATTGGTAAATATATTGAGTACAGCATTGCCATTGCTTGCACTCATGGGGCCAAGCCAGCGCCCAGATTTCTTCCTGCTATCTTTACCAATTGGTTTAAAACGGGGCAATACGTTATTGACCTACCGGTATCGTCTGAAGTTTCGGTAAAGGGAGGAAAAGGCATTTGGGGGATGCCCAAACATCAGGCAAATTTGAACTTCAAAATTGAAGATAAACTAGCCAGCAGTCAGTATGATCTCGACGGAAAGTTAGTAACATATATTGAAATTGAAAAGCCGAAAAAGGCGAACATCCCAGTTAAAACACGAGCTTCAAATTATTGTTCTTACCGGGGCATGTTAATGAAATCTGACGTGATTTTGGATAACAAAGCAGGCATAAATTTATTTGGTAAAGCCAATGCGCGATTTGTTATTGGTGATCACCCTCGTTTACAGGCCTTAAAAGACCTAGAAATAGGGGAAGCCATGGCGACGGTATTTTTACCCTCGATTCACGGTATATTGGACGATCATATCGAAAGCTGGTTTTTACATTATGATCACATGCCAGAACTTACGCCTCAGGGGATGGAGTCGGTTCAAGAGCTTAGTCTCAGTGAAGAATGGCTATCAGCACCAACTGCGTCGATTCCTAAAAAATAATTGGATTAAGTTCATGTTAAATCATAAAAACGGAATAATTATATGGCAGATTTAAGTCACATACCTGAGGGGGCCGCGAACAATGAGTCAGGGCTACCTTATCGTTCACTGATCATCCCAGGTGGGGGCTTACGCCTATCCTATGCGGCGGGTGCGATCCAAGTGATGCTTGAAAAGGGACTTAAGTTTCAGCACATGGATGGTACATCAGGGGGAGCCATAAATTTAGCCATGTTACTTTCAGGTTTAAGTGCTGATGAAATGTGCGAGCGTTGGCGTAGTTTGGATATGCGGGATACAGTCGCATTGTTGCCTTTAAAAGACATGCTGAACTTAAGTGATTTCAAAGGCAGTGGCAGTTCTGATGCATTCCGTAATAAGGTGTTTCCTCACTTAGGCATAAATTTTGAAAAAATTAACGCTGCACAGGGCGTTCAAGGCACGTTTAATCTGTGTAATTTTAGTGAAAAAATGAATGAGCAATTTCTGCATCAGAAAATAAATGAAGATTTACTTATTGCGGGCATGTCGCTACCAGGTGTTTTTCCACCGGTGACGATTAACAATACGGTTTACCTGGATTCTGGCTTTATTCAAGATGCTAATTTAATCGACGCAGTGAAACGTGGCGCAAACGAACTTTGGTTAATTTGGATTTTAGCCAATATTCCCCGTTATCGCTCTGGCTTACTCAATAGTTACGTGCAAATGTTGGAAATGAGCGCAAATGGCGCATTACATAAAGAACTATTGCAAATAAAAGAAATAAATAAAAGAATTGAAAGTGGTGAGAAAGTGTACGGTCATACAGAGCCCATCCGCTTACATTTAATTAAGCCACCACACCCCTTACCTCTAGACCCGGCATTATACACCGGTGAAGTGACACATGATGAACTCATCGCAATGGGCAGAGTTGATACTCTACATTATTTTTCCAACCTACAACCGGAGGGGGTTCCATTTGAACCCCAAGTAACAAAAATGACTGAAACAGTACCAGGTATCCAATTTAAAGAAACAATGGCAGGTGGTTTTTCGCTTGACAGCACAGAGCCAAATCAAGGCAGCAGTGTAGGCAAACGGAACGGATTTGAATTGGCCATGCATGCGCAAGTTGATATTGATGACATCGATAAATTTGTGGCTGAAAGTGAGCACCCTGGTCGCTTATCGGGCACCATTGATTTTCCTCCTCTGGGCATGGGTATGACCGCACAAAATGGAGTTTTTAATCTTTTTTACCCCGCACACGATCACGATATGAAGTTAATGGTCTATGAACTAGGTTTTACCCATGAAGGGGAGGAGTATTATCTGGCGGGTAAAAAGGAAGTAAAAGATGACCCCGGCTTTGATTTATGGTCAGACACAACCACCTTATTTACCCAACTACACAAAGGCACTGATAAATCTGCACCGGTAGTAGGGGCGGGTATTTTAACCTTGGGTGTGACTGATCTAATTAAGCTGGTATCAACCCTTAAAGTCACGAACGTTGATTCTAGCAAAGACAAAGTAAAAACGGTGAGCAAATTTGGCACATTCTTTATGGGTGAGTTGTGGGACAGTTACGTCAAACATTTATAGCCCAGCGCAGCGCTGTTGGCTAGTGTCACTTGCCGTCTAACCGCAACCCCAATACTTTTGGGTATAGGGCATATCACTGCGCACTTGGGTGTTAATAACTTAGAAAAAGACGACTCAAAAAGAGAGGACACATGGGAATTCAATTCGATCACGAAGCGATTGTTATTGGTAGTGGATTTGGTGGGGCCATTAATGCCTGTCGATTGTCAGCAAAATGGCCTGGTGAAGTATTAGTTTTGGAGCGTGGAAAACGTTATCCAATGGGGTCTTTTCCCCGAACCCCTCATGACATGTCGACTAACTTCTGGAACATTGTCCGAGAAGGGCGTAACCGACCTAAAAATATTGGTAGCCTAGATATGCATGGCATGTTCGATATTCGCACCTTCAACCATATTGATGCAGTGGTTAGTGCTGGTTATGGTGGCGGCTCACTGATTTATGCCAATGTATTTTTGCAACCACCAGATGAAGTGTTCGACGATAACTGGCCTGAAACCTGTAAAAAGGACGTACTGCAAGAATATTATCAAACGGCAAAATCGGTATTAGGTTCCCGGCCTATTCCTCAAAACGATGATCCTCGTCGGCATATTATCCGCACTAGTTTATTTCAAGAGTTTGCTAAGCATGATGGTCATAATTCTGAATTAGTCGATATTAATGTATTTTTCGGTAACGATTTCAATCGACCTACTGATATTGGTGTGCAAGAAAAAAATCGCTACGGCGCGGTGCAAACGTCCTGTGTATACTGCGCTGAATGTGATGTGGGCTGTAATACTCACTCAAAAAATACGACCGACCTGAATTATTTGTATGTGGCTGAACATAAATATCAGGCCAAAATAAAAACAGAAGTTTTAGTTGATCGAATTGTCGGACTTAACGAAAATGGAGAGGACGACCCGTCTGCGAACGGTGAACACGGATATAAAGTGTACTGGTTGGATCTCAACGATGGCAAAAAAGAAGTGTCTGCCTTAACCAAACGCGTGATCGTTTCGGCTGGCACACTGGGCAGCACTGAGTTATTAATGCGCTGTCGTGATATTTATAAAACTTTACCCAATATTAGCCAAAACCTGGGCAAGAGTTTCTCTGCTAACGGTGACTTTTTGTCATTTGTGGTAGCGGGTGATAAACCTGCCGATCCAAACTATGGACCGGTTATCACGCAAAAAATTGATTACAATTTATTTAAGGACTTCAAAAAAGACCAAGCATTTATAGTGGAAGATGCCAGTTTTCCTAATTTTGCTGCCTGGTACGTAGAGGGCCTAAAACCGGCTTCTTTCCAATTATCAGCGATGTTTCGGATCATTAAAGTATTTTTCTTGCGTTTTTTTCGAGGTATTACGACCGGTAGAGTTGGCTACGCCTTTAACGAACTATTAAAAGGAGACGTCTCTTATACCACCTCAGTATTACTATGTATGGGCCTGGATAACAGTAATGGCCGTATCAAACTGGACAAAGCAGGTTTTATTAATATCGACTGGCCGTATAAAGAAAACATGAAGTTGTATAAGGCAATTTTAGATGTAGGAGAGCGCTTTAGGCATTGGTGTGGTGCTAAATTATTTGTTCCGCTTCCAAATTGGTTATGGCCAAAACGAAGTAATGTCACCGTGCATTCATTGGGAGGTTGTAAAATAGCCAACAGTGAACGGGATGGTGTATGCAGTGCAAAACTTGATACTTTTGGTCAGGTGTTTGGTTACCGGGGTTTATATGTGGCAGATGGTGCCTTAGTGCCAACGGCAGTGGGCGCTAATCCGGTGGCAACAATAGCAGCGTTGTCCGAACGGGTAGCAGAAGGTATTACCGGTATTAAACCAGATCCTAACGGCGAACTATAATAAAGGGCTCTACTTATGGATGGTGTTAACGCAGGTATTTGGCAGCGATTTTTTCACCAGATTAGTCGATCAAAGATTGAAAATAAAAAAATGGATTATATCAACACACCACCAGACGACAGAGGAAATAGACTTTGCGTAACCGTCAGTGACATTCATCTCACTGACGGGACAGTGGGCTTTCAAAACCTCGGTGACAATGCCTGGAGAGATTTTTATCAGTCTTTACTCCGCCGGTGTAATAGCTATCATATTGACGAGGTTCTGTTTGTTTTAGATGGCGATATTGTCGATATTATTCGCAGCGCACAATGGGCTGAAAATGGAATATACCCCTGGGAAAGGGACCGTGAAGAAGACTTTGCGAAAGTTGTTAATCTCATCATTAAGGATATCGTTGAGGTTCAACACCAAGCTTTTTTTGACATGCTTATTCATTTACGCGAGTGGTTAACAAGGGATGCGGCAACCGTCAGTGAAGTTAAAATTGTCATTACGGTCGGCAACCACGATAAAGAATTATTATGTGTACCAAGCGCCTTGAGATATTTTTATGAAAAGGGTTTGGGAATTGATATAGAGAAAATCCCAGCCAAAGAACGAAGTGCCATTGGTGCCATGTATGGTGACAAAGAAAAATTCAAGGATCCTGCCACTACGCCCTATTTACCATTTTATTATGGGGATACTGGTTTTAGATTTTTTACCACCCACGGTCAGTGGCGAGACAAGGATAATAGTCGAGCAATTCAGCCTGAAGGCAACAAACCTGGTTGGTCCACGCGTGACGGATGGGCTATTGAGCAATGGCAAAAATTAGGCTTTTCACCGTTTTTATTGCCTTGCTTCGGTGATTCCGTGGCTGCCGGGGTCTTGTCTACCTTTCTATATCGGGTTAAAAAGGCACTACGTGATGCAGGTTGTAACGAAACACGTTTGGATACGATATTGGACGAATTGGATCTATATCGCCCCACTTATGCAGCACTAACAAGAATATTGTTAGAAACCGATACAATGCGTAGCCAAGGAACGGGTGAACAGGCCATCCAAATTATTCAAGATAACTTGTACGACTGCATTATCGAATGGTTGAGTTGGGATTTCACTTATCAAGCCTCGTCCAGTACACGTAAAGCTCTACTCAAGTCCAGTAAAAAAATATTGCAATTGATGAAACTAGTCGGCGGTGGGCTGGAAATAAAAGCCCTTAAAAATTTATTGAAGGTATTTGCTTTTGTCAGTAAACATCATCAAAAGACCTTACGCTTTAGTGAATTACGTAAGTTTCCAGCCTTTTTGCCTGAATATCGCCATTACGGGTTTCAAATTCATGGTGAAGGACATACTCATGTGCCATTACAAGAAGAAGCCAATATTCCCATTATAGCTGATAAAACAGCTAAGACAGGTGGCACAGATATAGTTAGCAAGCGGCCCCTCACCTACATTAATTTTGGTACCTGGCGTGATCAGATAATCCCAAGGAAAGCTCAAGGGGAGGGAAAGAAAGGGTATAGAAGAAGAGGCGTATTACGATCGATGTATATTCTCGATTTGGTAAATCATAATGTGGATATGCAACAAACTACGAGAACCTTTGACTATTTCGTTGAAGATATCGTCCATTGGTCAGATTTTAAAGATTCCATGGGTGAAAATCATAGGGTACAGCCTAAAACATAGCAGGGAATTGTATATGCTCGTTAATTTATACCATTGCGATTATGGCTTTATATATCATTAGCGCGCATAAAGAAGCTGTACAGAAGCTATATTTTCTGCACTTTTTACTGAAGACATGCTACTTTTTTGGTAAGTCACCAGAATACGAAAATCAACCAAGTCGTCGAATTGTTACCGGTACCAAGTAGTGGGCCTCAGTAGTAATTCGACAAATTTAGTAAAATTCTTAATTCACCAACTGAGACTAAGAGCAGGACTCAACCAGAATTTCTCGATTTTTCCGACCAACTCGCGAAACTGAATCACCAGGATCCACTTGCGCGATTTAACCCACGAATTGATTGGGATGATTTCAGATTTGCTATAAAGTTCATGCGACCGACAGGCAAGCCCAAGCCAGGACCTCGGCCCTATGATACTCCGATCACTGTGAAAACAGTGGCTACAGCCTGTTAAGCGCTAGCCATATACAGGCTCAACTCTGACTGACAGGCCTTTCGATTTTTGTGATTTATTTAAAGTATTTATAAATAAAAGTAATAATTATGATTAAAATTAAAATAATATTGTCTTACTGCCTACCTGCTTTGTTTGCATTGATCTTGATTTTATACAACTATTATGACCGTACTCACCAGGTAGCAGATACCATCTTGCTGCATCAGCAGCAAATTGAAAATAATCCGTCGGCCAACAGCCTGCATAATGAGCCCTTATCTGGCGAGCAGAGCGCAACCATTAAACAACTCTTGCGATATCTTGAGGTGCGTAATTTAGAAACAGATAAAAGATTGTCCAAAGTTCAACTGGCGAATGAATTTAGAGACTCCATTGATAAAAACTTGACCAGTGTTTGGAAAGGTAATGCGCTGTTTATTTTTTCCCTGGTAATATTGCCTTATATCCTATTTGGTTCGCGTCTTGCTTTTTCGAATGAAATTAAATTGACTGCTGATCAACGCCTAAAAACAACTACCTCGAACTGGTGGATGAAGTTCGTTACTGCCAGTGTTATGTCTATTGGCTGGCTATATGTGCTTAATCCCACAGGTAGGGGTGAGAGCACAATGGTGCAATATTTAATCAAAGTAGATCTCTCGCAGGCGAATAGTTTACCGATTTATATCAATTCGGAAGGTATGGTACCCGTTGTGGCTGGATTTCTTGGCTGGTATCTTTACCTTCTAACTTACTTTTTTTCCAAACTAGTGCATCATGATGTAGTTAGCACACGAGTTTATGGGTTAATGTTTAAAAAGTTTCTTCTTACCTATGGTATCGCTCTTATTATACCGTCGGTTGATATTGCCTCTGCTGCTTCAGGTATGGTCCAACAAGGTACGAGTCAAAGTATGTTGATGTTTCTTGTTGGCTATTTTCCAATGGGGGCATTTAGCTTATTGAAGGAGAAGGGAGTAAAGATAGCCGGTGATGTAAAGGCCGAAACAGGCTACCTCAGTGAACTACCGGGAATTTCGCGCTGGCAGGTACTCCGTCTTGAAGAAGAGGGTATAGATAATATGGCCGCATTAGCGTCTGCGTCGCAAGACAGTTTATATGAAGATCTGCATTCAATGTCTACGATGATCTATTTTTGGATAGATATATCACAATTATATGTAACTGTTGGACATGAATCCTATCAGAAACTATTGCCGCGATGTAAATCAGCCAGTGGATTTATAAATAAGATAAAAGATAAAGATGATGACTTTATCGCTTATGTAAAGGATCAGGGTGTAGGTTGCGCAGACGAAATTTGCAATTTAATTGAGCGTACGTTTGATACTAAATTAATTGCGTATAGCCGTTAACCAAAAATTAACATGCTTTACATCCGTTTAGTTAAAATTTTATGGCAAACAAAAATCAGAAAAATTAAAATAGTATTATTAAAGATCAATCACAACTAACCATGCGAATTTATATTATTTCAATTATTATATCCTTTGTCTCTATTAGTCTAATCGGTTTCCAGAAGGGTAAAGACTAAATAAATATCGGAAAATAAAAATATAACCTTGTGATGTAAGAGGGACTGAGCGAAAACGGGGAAACCAAGCCAAGCCGGGATGAGGAACTGCTTACACACTCTGCACCAATTGAAGTAAGAACGATTTCTTTATGTCGACAGAATTACTAATTCATCCCTAACTGAAATAGCTGGAGGCAAGTGTTTATTTACAGCTTCGATGAAGCGATGAGGAATTTTGAACCGATTTTATAAGATGAATTTTATCATTTTTTTTCGGCTACATTATGTTTAATACATAAATGACTGCTTTTGCGTCGCGTTAAGTTGATTAACCTCCTCGCCAGTTATGGTGTAAAGGGGTGGGTAAAAAATGAGAATAATTAATATCAAGGGCACCTCTGGCAATCCCAAGAATTTAGTATAATTCAGAAACCACCAAACTGGCGCTATGAGCATGACTCAAGCAGTATTTCTCGGTTTGTCCGACCCAATCTCGAAACTGAATGAGAGAGTCGGTTAGCTAACAATAGTTCGCCCGAAGTCTGGGCAGATAGGGCGTAAAGAGGTGACGTGAGTGATTTTGAACTTCATGCATCAGGCTATCGCAAAAAAAGCTTATAAAAAATCTCGAAGCAACAAGCCGATTTCAATCAAACAGAAAAAAATCCAAGACACGAGCTCGTGTTGAGATGTATTTAGATCAATAGAAAATTAAAAATACCGCATGCGTGTCCGAGCCATGATCATGTACGCGCGGCGGTTAAAATAGACCTAATGAGTTTGACCTACAATATGAGAAAGATGGTCAGCCTACAAAGGAGAGGTGCGTTAGCCGATTGCTAAATCAACGAGACTGGGCCAAAAAAGGGTCATTTCTTGACCTTTATAGAACTAAAAACTGCGAATTACACAAAGAAACCTTGTTCTTCCATCAATAATCAGAAAAACGCACAATCCGGCATTGTAAAAGCGAGCTAATAGAGGCGCTCTTCAATTAAAACTTGAGTGTGTTATCTTGTGATTTGCCTGACTCTGACCCTTCATCTATTCTATAGAGGCGAAAATATCTCAGATGATTAAAATCCGTCCAATGTTAGCCTACTGGCAGATTTCATCTGCGCAGTAGACATTCAAGCTTTCACAGATTTATCACAACTGAATCAGGTATCAATCTACGTTCCATTTGCGTTCCAGCCAGAGCGACTCCGGATATCTGGCTTCAAACAAACTACGAACATCTCTTTGATTTCTTAGGACGTCCGTTTCGCCATACTTGGTGAGCGTCCAATCCCATGATCCAATACTAACGATTTCACCCGCCGTGACAGAGAATTTCACTGTATTGCCGGGGGTAATAGTTCTACTGGTTCTGCCTTTCTTATTTTCTTTCTCAATGGAAAATCTAATAACTTCGTATTGCCCTGGTTGAAGCCGGCCGACCACAAGACCGTCAGATCCAGTACTTGTAAATGTAAATATCTTATTGCTGCCTACTTGCTTAATGCCAACCTTTATACCATTAGTGTGTTCACCGTACAGATTCACAGAATCGCCTGAACTATTTGCCTCTATCTTAAAGCTGGTTACGCCTACAACCAGGCTATCATCTGTGCCCTTTGGCTCATACTTTGTAGTAAGACCAGCACAGCCTGTTAATCCTAAAAAAAACAATCCAAGCATTAAAAACCGACTTCCATTTTTAAACATAACCATTCCATACTTTCGAGTTAAATTAAGCAATATCCTTAGCTAAAGTATTAATTAACAAAAAAATACTACATTCTATTTTGATTTTCCGAGAAACGAAAAAAGTTCCGAACCATAACTAATATACCATCATTGACCGAGGTCGCTCAAGGTAGTTATCACTCTTTTAGACGTTACGCTGCTTGATCATTATCTCACCCTGCACATAATACGGACTCAAAGTAACAATCCCAGCCGACTTGAAATTCAGGATACCTACTGATCAACGATAAGGCCTGGATTTTTTTCGCTATCGTTTAGAATTTATTTGGGTTCAATAACATGTCCACGTCTTGACCCGCATGACACTAAACTGGCGTAATAAAGTGAGTATTTCTGTGTTTATGTTTCTCATCATATCAAACCAAAAAGTTCCCGACCCAACTGCGCGCTTCGTTCAACCCTAATCCTGCCCCTCGGAGCGCTAGGCAGATTGGCACCACAAGAGGTCACAGCAGTGACTAGAGAAAACGGCTTCTAGTAGTCTTATGAACCAAGATGCTAGTAGTCAAGACCAAAATGATAAAGCCGTTAAAAGGAAAATAATAACAGATATAAATGGCCAATAAAAAAGTTTAGGTACCAGGTTGTTCTCGTAGTGAAGCAAGCTTACAAGCCTCCTTATGAACTTTCCACTTTGATTCGTTTTCAGTGAAGAGACATTCCATGTAAATAGAATGGAATTGGCAGTGGTTAGCAAAATTACTAAATAGGAGAGAAAATAGTATCCCTCAAGATAAACAATGCGGTCTGAAGACAGTTCGTCTCGAAGTTGAACATGAGCAATAAGCAATACGAAGAATAATGCAGTACTAGATGCTACAACTGAGGACACGTTAAATCCAAGCAAGTCGCTGCTTTCTGCTCGCCTAGATATAGTCATGATGATCGCATAAAGCATTAAAAGCACAATGATCAAAGGGAACACATGCGAGATAAAAGGGCTGAGAAATTTTCGTCTAACCTCAATATTGAAATACAATTCCGGCGCTGCATTTCGGTTGCTGTAGCTCGCCTGACCAAAATCACTGTTGTAGCTATTAACCCGCATATCGAAATAGCTTTCTTCAGGTTCCCAATTAGACAGCGGGAAATCTTTTTCCAGCCCTGGCAGAGAACGCGGATTCAAACTGTCGTAAGAGTCGAAGTCCGGAATTAAAACAATATTTTGGCCAAAATTTTTGCTCCACATTCGAATCCAAATAGATTGCCTGTCAAAGGGGAAGTATGAATAGTCAAAGGGTTCATTCAGTTCGGTGACAAAGTACCAGCCCTTAATTATCTCCTCACTCTCAACATCTTCATATGTATAGGCTTCCTCCATACTAATAGAAATCGCTTCGGCAAAAATCACTTGTGCTACATCGGGAATTTCCTCTCCCTTTGGAAACCGTTGCCATACATAACCTGTTAATCGCACATTAGTTGCGGAGTTAAACTCAATAGACTGCACGAACAGTCCTGTTGGGATGAACTTAGGTGGAATGTAATTCCGGTGCAGAGAGACTTGTGAATAGCCTTCAACAATGCTTTTCACCGTGGCACTATTTGAAATCACAGCCGAGTCGGTTTCATGATTATTATCCAATCGGTATTGCAAAATACAAACTACGATGGTCGCAATAATCATAACCAATGAAACCGTAATGGCATCCTTTCTACGCTGCTTCAATGACTGACGGTTGAGGCTAAAGCCTCGGCAGATGATCGTCAGTGTTAACAGGATTGCGATGCTTACGATTAGAGAAACTCTTCCTGAATCCGTATCCATTTTTAAGAATCTAGACCATTCTTGCGTATTTTGCTCCGAAGGGTCTAAGGCACTCAACCCCTTAACAAATACGCTACCATCGCGTTGGGAATTGCAATATGGTGGACTGTCAAGGTCTTGGCTTGCTTTGCCACCGTTGGCGCAGGGCAGCTCTACACCTTCAGAGTAATCCATGATCGTCAGCAGGGACAAGCCGTCGACTATTTCGCTACGATTAAACCAAGCATTGGTGCCGGTAATTCGATTAGGAATCCTTGAATTCGATTTGTAAGTCGTGGCTAGTCTTTGGTCTTCAACCTCTCTAACATATTCAGGAGGTCTTTCCGATTCTGTAGCATCGTCCCGGCTATTGTCCAAATGAGCGGTAATGACGTCGGTGCCTACCAAACTGTGGTAAAGGATCTTTGTTCTAGTAACCTCAGAGCAGCCAACCGACTCCATCGTAACGCAATCTCCCGCACCAATGTCCGAGGTGTTTGTGATGATCGCGTAGCCGTTTAGCCAAAGGTCAAAATTATTAATAAATTTGCGGAATTGATCCAACTTAACATCTAAGAATATAACCCCTCGGACAGTGCCATCGATTCTAAAAAGGTTTTTGGTGTATCTCAATACCCATTTATCATAGGCGGCTTCCTTCAATACGGGCCCCCAACCATCAGGATTCTGCTTAGCATTTTCATACCAATATTGACTAGCCCTGAGCTGGCCATCGCTGTAATCATAATGGCTATCGATTCGACGGACAAGGCCTTCACTTTCTATTAGGTAGGGTGCGTATAAGCGGAATTTTGCGGAATCAGAACTAACTTCCTTGGGTTCGAATGCCACACCTAAACTGTAAAAGTCGTCGTAATTGTTGTTGGTTTTTTTGAGAGCCGTCTCTACATCGACATCAACTAAAACTTCGCTGCCTAAGGCAATCAGTTCATCACTAAAAAAGTCTGCGGCATTCTGCAGGTGAGCCAGGCGACTTTGTATTTCCTGGGCATAAGAAGATGACGCTGCTTCTGTATATCGTAAATCTTCAGCTTTATGTTTAGAGTTTGTTTTAAAAGTGCTGACGATTAGGAAAACCACTAGCAGTAAAAAAGCAATGGTAACAAGACCAAGTGTTATTTTTACGGCTAAAAATGGAGTTTTTTTTATCGCGGATTCATTTTCAAACACTATTTTATTTCCCTAAATACTGAGGCCCATTTTCTTGGGGATCTACCCTTATCCAGCTACTATTGAAAAGCCTAGATAGCTCAACGTGTCTGCTCAATTGATTGCCGCGGGACATAGCCCTCGCTACGGGGCCGGGCGTTAGGCAGCTTTTACCGAACTTAAAATAGGCTGCCAGTGCTCTCTTTATTGAAACTGAATTTATGGGTATATTAGAGGATTTGTCAAAGCAGTTACGAATTGCACTCACCAGTTCTTTTGCTGCCAAGTACCCTTCTCTCTCTATAAGGTCACTCGGTAATTTCTCAGTCTGCGTCATTGCCACGACCTGCGTCATGTAGACTCTGTTTGCTATACCTCTTGCACTAAGGGATTTCCCTAGCTCTCCAGCGCCGCCTGGAGACAAATTATAAAAGTTAGTGTTGGGAAATAATCCATGCATGAAAAGAATGAAATTAGCACTGGCCTGATGGGTGGCGACAATAATAATGGCCTCTGGGGCTTCGCGATCTCTTTGCAGTTTAAGCATTTTCTCAATGGCGTTATTTGTTTCGAATTGGTTGCGAATATAGATGCCTTGGGTCAATCGTTCGCCGCCTTCAAAATAGTAAGGTTCCTGCAGTAGAGCTTTAACTGCGGCCTGATAGCCTGCCTCGCCATAGGCATCGGGATCGGTCTGATTTTTGCCTTGTAGTAGAAATGCAATTCGGTTGGGAGAAATGCCAGAGACGCCGACAATATGGTCAACAATCACGGCCATTTCTTCATCATAGCTAGCGCGATAATTAAAAACATGATTTGCCTTCTCAATCCCCCTTAACTGAGCAGCTCCAGAATAAGCCCCATAAATAGCTACTTTGTGTTCGTCAGATACGCTGATGTCTAAGTAATACTCATCCCATACCTCTTGAAACGTAGGTGTGCCAAAATTCCCGATGATTGCCAACACTCCGTCTTGCTGTATTAATTTTCTGACATTCGATACTGCTGTGGCTGGAACGTAAGAATCGTCCATAACAATAACTTCAATCTGCCGACCCAAAACACCTATTTCTTGCCCTGCAATGCCCTGGTTAACTTCTTTAAAATAGGTATTCATACCTCGATAGAGAGATAGACCGAAATACTGGCCAGACCCGCTCAATGCTGTACTCATACCAAATTTCAGCGTACTGACTTCAGCGTCCGCGCCATAAGAGTAAGGTGAGACAACAAACATCAAACAGGCAAATGACTTGACTAATATTTTCCATAGATAACATTTAAAGTAGGCTGTCGCCTTAGAGCCAGTAGAGGAAAAAGCCTCAATCAGTTGAGTGCTGTTCACCAGCCCTTGCCAACAGCTAAGGAACTCGGTGCGTCTGCACCCTGTGTTCGAATCATTCATTTCCATGACTTGATAAAAATCATTGCCAATTTGGTGACAATTTAATCTATTCCGGGATACTTGTCTATTAGAAAATATTACAGGAAGTGAAAATACCCGTTTCAATTCCCATCTCACTAAAGGGCATAAAAGACCAGAAAAGCGCATAAAAGACCAGAAAAGGGCCCAGATCCAAATTTGGCGAGTTTATCCGCTAAACACCCTTTGTCTAGCTTCCCTTCCCTTCCCTTCCCTTGGGTTCCTGTAAGAGATTCGACTCCATCAGTTAAATTAGAAAGATCCTTTGATGCAGCTGAATGATCTAATCGATTGGCAAGACTTCGCTCCAGTGCTGAAGTTGATGCCGCCCCTTCGCAAGCCCTCGCTAGGGCCCCGGCCATACAAGGGCCATTGATCCTCAAACTCTTTGCCCTCCACCCCCTAGAAGATATCCGATAACCGGTACCCTGGTTACGGCGTAATGGAGGATACCCGCCAGACTCCGGTGAACAGGGTATTGGCGGCTCCGCTGCCGAGTATCCACGGTTCAATTGTTCTCTTAGGCTGATTGCTTTGGGCTCCGCTACCAGCATTGGTAACCACCATAGCAGCCAACTCAAAGGCTTACGTTGATCGATTTAACCAAATTGCGGGACACAAAGGTTGGAATTGAATATCTTTGAGGACATCCAACACGCTCAATTATCAGACACCTATGAAGTCTTTTTAAATAGTGTCAGTGGGACGCTTGCGAGTTGAATTCGCCAGTGTTTGTCCGGTTAAGCAGAATAAAGGGGTCAAAGCTTTACGCCCGCCCTATTCCTATATTGTTAACCAGTGATGCCGTAACCGACAAGCTGGCGGATTACCTGGCCGGTGCGATTGAGCTCAAACTGGAGCAAGAAACGTTAGTGTTCAGCTCAGCGGGTTCTCAGCACTATGAAACGAGCCATGACAATGAAACGAGCCATGACAATGAAACGAGCCATAAAAATGAAACCGGCCATGAAGACGAGACGAGTCAGGGCTTGGTGGAGTTTCGCTTATCGGCGCAGCATGCCTTTGCCCACCCCAAAGACTTGTCGGTACAGTTCCCGACCTCGCTTAATGATGCACTGGTCTCGGTGGTGCAACCTCAATACGGGCCGGGACAGCTGTCATTTCTAATTTCAGGAACAGGCAAGGCCTCCTAGAAGAACCCCTAGTAACGACGGTTGAGGGGGTAACGACAGATGTACTTAGCCTGGCTATCTAAGATGAGTCGCTAAGCCAGTAAGTCTAACCAGGACCCTCAAACCAAACACAACTCTTCAACCTCTGTGCGCTTAGTTGTGACATCATCATTTGACAAACTCTATCAGCCTGCCGCTGCATTATTAGTTGGAACTCCTGCCTAACCGTAAAATAGTATCGACATTTCAACGCCACTGTCGAATAAGAGGATAACCGTTCGGCCAACGATACAGGCCTTTGACTGGTTTTTTGATAAACTGAGATTATTGGTCTGGCAATAGCGGCTGTCTAACTTTCTCGTCGATGCGCCCCAGCACTGGATACGCCACGGCGACCCTGACCGCGTCGGCCGACCCATCTATCTCACCCAGGGATCAGGCGGTACCGACCTGGCGCACCCTGTCGATAGCGAACCGAGTGGCGGCGGACGTTAAAGCTAGTAGCCCCGCGCCGCATCACTACGAGGCAAGCCTACTTTTTCGACCTGTTAATCTTTCGTGAGGGGGGGGATTACCACAAAGGTGCAATACGGGGCGGTGATCGAAAGCCAGCGGATATTCGGGCGATCAAAAATCAATGACTCAGACACTTTTGATCACCATAGCCCCAGAATAAGTATTAAAATACAATTGTCATCTTGGCATAGTCATCATTTGCGCGTATATTTAGAAATAGTATCAATGACATCTAAGTATGGCATGAATTTACCAGAATAGTATCTTTTTTTAATAAAAGTACCAATATGTCAGCACAGTACTACCGTAGTGCGATCACTAGGCCCGGCTTTTCACTGGCACCAAAACCCCATCAACTGGGTGGAGCGGGGCCCTGACAGGCAGTGGCCAACCTAACAACACGCACCTTTCAAGTGCATTACGTTACATTTTCAGGAACAATAAAAATGAGAAATAAACTGCTAAGTACATGCTTTACCGGTTTGGCATTGTCTGTGGCTGGGTTAGCCACAGCATCTGATCCGGTGCCAATTTTCACCGAAAAATTGATCTCGCATGCGGTCATCTCCGGTGCGGCCATTACTTTATCGGCCAGCTCCGTGATAGGCGGCGATATCGCTGCAGGCGCGGCCGCAACCTTAGGGGCGGCTAGTACCGGTATGTTTGCTGCTACCCCGCCAAATATATATGCAGGAGCAGCCTTAACGATCGGCGCCGGCACCACAGTCAACAACATCATTGCAAACGCCGCCCTAACCCTGGGCGCAGATGCTGAGGCAAACGAGGTCTGGGTCGATGCAGCTTACACGTTAGGAGCGGGTGCTAAAGTAACTAAGCTAATGACCACGGATCGAGCATTTCCTAACAAAAAGCTTATTAGAACGTCCGCCAACATGAATACCGCGATGGCCGAGATCCAAACGTCAATGGACGCCCTGGCCAGTCTGAATACTTCTGCAGGTCCAACGTACGAGCTGCCAACCACCATGGCTAACAAAGAATTCGCACCGGGCGTTTATTCCGGCACTGCCCTGACCTTCGCCGCCAATTCTCAAATCACATTTAGTGATAGTCCTCCAAATTCGGTTTGGATATTCAACCTAGATGGGCCCATGAATGTCGGTGCGATGTCCACTTTCTTTGCTCCTACCAAAGGTAATGGTGACGCCATCAAGGGTACCGTCATCTGGAACATCGGCGGGGCGCTCACCCTCGGCGCGGCTACTGAATTCAGTGGCGTCGCCTTTGTCGGAGGCGCTGTCATCGGTGCGACATCCTGGGTTAAGTGCGGTAATTTGTATGCCAAAGGCGCGGTTTCTATTCGGTTCGATGATGCGAATAAAGCAGCCTGTATGATCGGTGCCGATAAGTCTAATCTGTTGGAAGTTTCTGACACAGGTAAAGGGCCAGAGTACAAATTTTAGGAACAAATAATTAACGATGACCGGCTTGATATTAGATAATAAGGCCAGCACTGACCCAATGCTTCACATACCGTCCTAAGGCTAAAGCCAGCTCATCTGAGCTGGCTTTTTTTTACGCTTAGTTGCTGATAAAGCCGACGGTAATGCACAAGGTGTTTTTCTACTGTCTTGCCTGCTAGGGTTAATTGTTTACCGCCAGACTGGTAACCCAGGAAGTCACAGCCCCTACTGTTTTTCCAATAAACCTCTTATTCGGCGCTTGTGCTATTTTTTAGTGCTTAAACTGTTGATTCACTCGGCTTACGGCTGCTCTTAAGTGCCAACGGGTGCAACTGAGTTCACCGTGCGCCGTGAAACCGTATTTCAGGCCTCTCCCGTCACAGCATTCTGTTAATGTTAACGCTTAAATATGACCTTCGATACTGCTGAGCCAATGGACGTTATCAGCATAATAACTAATCCAAGAAAAACAGATAAAATAGCCCCCACTAAGATTGCTTGTAAGCCGTGTACATTACTGCCATTCCACGAAATTACATTGGCGCCAAATACGGCAAAAATGGTGACTAACAGCGTTATAGATACAGCGCCTGTGAAGGCGTAAA
>Ga0307492_10000213_pt1 | contig 24826 bp, 26 predicted proteins | sample SI3LmetaG_FD_202365 | JGI IMG/M metagenome (GOLD analysis project Ga0307492, IMG submission 202365) | Sea-ice brine microbial communities from Beaufort Sea near Barrow, Alaska, United States - SI3L | ecosystem: Environmental > Aquatic > Marine > Coastal | place: USA: Alaska | collected 2017-05-06 | reverse complement strand
TGCGTTGACTCTATGTTCAGCAGCTAAGCGTTCTTCATGGGATTTATCAGAAGCTTCCATCGCTTTATTGTGAGCAATATCGCTTTCTTTAACTTTAATTTGCATTGCCGCAATAGCTGAAGCTGCGTCATCTTCTGCTTTTGTTATATTAGTATCAGCTTCTGTTGCTCTTTTGGTCGCTTTTTCAAAAGCGTCCTTAATCTCGGCCATACTACAGTCAGATTTAATTTTAAGGGCTTCAGCTGCGGCGCCAATTAACATTTGTTTGCTTATTGCAAGATCTTTCCAGACCTCTAGTTGTAACTCTAATTCCGCACGATCCACTCAATTTACCTCGATGTTGTATGATTTTCTTTGACTTAAATATAAATTGGTCAATTTTTAAGCGATATATGATAACAAAAGTTAGTGTCAGTCGCTAGCCATTTGGCTAAAAAACTCTCTATTTTAGGTTTTTTAATAACCGTACCGGCATCCTAGCTAGATACGACCTACAAGAATGTAGGAAGTGCAGTGATTGCTGGAGCAGTTAACTACCCGTCTATCCTGCAACATAAAAACCACTTACAAGACTGTAAATGGTTTCCTGACTCAAGTTATAAAAAGAAATAACAATTATTGATTTCTTTTTAATATAGTTTTTATCGTTTAGAGAACTGTGGTTTCTTACGTGCTTTATGTAAACCAACTTTCTTACGCTCTACGGAACGTGCATCACGAGTCACATAACCCGCTGAACGTAATGAAGGACGTAATTCATTGTCAAATTCCATCAACGCACGTGTAATTCCTAATCGAATCGCACCTGCTTGCCCCGTATCTCCGCCACCTTTAACAGTCACATACGCGTCAAAACTTTCAGTATTTTCGGTTAACTCAAGTGGTTGACGAACAACCATTCTTGCAGTTTCACGACCAAAATATTCGTCTAGGGGTTGTTGATTAACAACGATGCTACCTTTGCCCGGACGTAAAAAGACTCTAGCAGTAGAGCTCTTACGACGACCTGTTCCATAATATTGTGTATCAGCCATATTCATTCACCAACTATATGTTTAATTCTTTAGGTTGCTGTGCCTGATGCGTATGCTCAGGTCCAACAAAGATCTTTAGCTTAAGTAGGCATGCTCGACCAAGAGGATTACTCGGGATCATACCTTTAACCGCTTTTTGCAAAATGCGTTCTGGCGCTTTTTCACGTAACTTACCAAGTGACATACCTTTAATTCCACCTGGGAATTCTGTATGTCGATAGTACATTTTGTCAGCTTCTTTATTTCCAGTTACTGCAATTTTTTCTGCATTAACAACGATAATGTAATCGCCAGTGTCTACGTGAGGTGTAAATTCTGCTTTATGCTTGCCGCGTAAACGACGTGCAATTTCTGTGGCCAATCGACCAAGTGTTTTACCGTCTGCATCAACTACGAACCAATCGCGTTTTACAGATTCAGGTTTTGCACTAAAAGTTCTCATGCTTAGCTCCAAATTAGGCTATTTGCCCGTTAATTCTTTCTCTACCGAATAAATAAGTGCATCTTTATGCTTGTTAATCGTAGATGACGCTTATTTTCTAATGTCTTTTTTAGTCAAAACAATTCTAATCTTAAAAATAAGATCGTTAATTAAAAAGTGACTTTCGCCAATTTGGCGAGTATTTTGGCAGTTTTACTCTTTTTTGATTTGAAAATTTATTTCATGCACCAAAAAAAGAGCGCAAATTCTACAGAATTACCTGTATATTCACAACCTTTTATTCACACTTTAATCAATATTATTTGTGTTGTTTTAACTAAATCTGGCTATTTTACATACCGATAGGGAATGGGGCGGTAAAGCTAGCTCAAGTTAAAAATTTTCGCTTGGCTATTAGCTAAAACTCTTAACAACTGAAGGCTAATTCAGTCCGCGCGCATTGTGCGCTATTTTGATCAATAAATCATCTATTGATTACAATATTTTTGAAATAACTTTCACCCATAAAATAATCAGAAATATTTTACAAATAAATGATAAAAAACCTTTATTAAAAGCAAAAACTTAGGTAAAAAGCATGTAGTCGGTCGATAGGCGACCAATGGCAAATTTAAAATAAATAGGAAACACTATGGCGGCTTCAAAACCAAAGCTAATTAAAGATCGTTACACTAAAACTCAAATCATTGCGGAACTTGCAGACTCAACAGAATTATCAAAAAAACAAGTTGCTTCTGTGATTGACGAGCTAGGTGATCTAATTGAACGTCATATCAAAAAGCGCGCTTGCGGAGAGTTTGTTTTGCCGGGTATGTTAAAAATAACAACTGTTAAAAAGAAAGCAACGAAAGCTAGAAAGGGTATCAATCCATTTACTGGTGAAGAAACCATGTTCAAAGCAAAACCTGCATCGACACAAGTAAAAGTTCGTCCTTTAAAGAAATTGAAGGATATGACCGTATAGGCTATTTTTAGTGAGCGAGTCCAATAAATTTGTATCCATTTAGTATCATTAATCCAATATTGAAATCTTAACATTGTCGTCATTCCTAAGTTGTTTTGGGCGGGAATTTCCTAGACTGTACTAGCGGCTAACTCGAATGACTACAGTATAGGTAATTTTGGCTTTTTTATATCCATGGAAGGACTATATGTCTAAAAGAACCATGCCATAACTATAATATACATGTATAACATGTATATTATAGAGTGTTATCATGTCAGATATTCGATTATCAGAAGAGATTGAGAGCCGGCTTTCTTCTTTGGCCACTAAAACAGGCTGAACTAAAACCTTCTATGCCAAGGAAGCTATCCTTGAGCATTTGGACAAGATGGAAGCTAAGTATTTGGCCATTGATCGCATTGAAAAACCTGGTAAAGCTGGACTTTAGAGCAGATAGAGAAAGAAATTGACAGGGCTCATTGAGTTTGATGATGAAGGAGCTTCGTAAACTCGATAAACAAGCACAGAGTGAAATTCTAAAGTACTCTTGAGCGAATTGCCACCAATGAAGATACTCGTCGATTTGGTAAACCTCTCTCTCGCAATCTGGCAGGTCTCTGGCGCTATCGTATTCGAGATTATCGCCTTGTTTGTAATATTGAAGATAATAAATTAGTCGTTTTAGTTCTGCGAGCAGCTCACCGCAAAGATGTTTATGAGTAATCCCCTTTAATCCTCATTTTCTATTTCGTCTTCACTTCTGTCATCCTTATCTAACTTAGCAGGATGCCTTAACACATGCACATCCTTGAGTCCTCTAATACTAACTTGGATATAAATCTGAGTGGTATATATTTTCGCATGACCGAACATCTCAAAAAATGGTAGCAACACGTTAAGAGAGACTATCAGATATCGATCAAGTTAAACGATCACAGACAGCTCAACCGTGCTAATGCATGCCAAAACAACAGGGCCACCCAGTGGAATTCTCCGGTCAAGTAGACATACGTGTTAACTCATGCTTTATTTTCATAAAACATAATGAAAAGCGCCTTCGTATTCTATTCGGATATGCCGGTTTATGAGTATTATAGTAGCTTCTTACTTTAGGCATTGTAAAACCTACTTGACCCCTGAGTTTTGGGTTTTTAAGACAGTATCTGACCCCATTGATTTTCCATTGATTTTATGTATTAAGAATGTAGTATGAATAACCGAGGAATTTACTTTTAAAAATATACAGAAGCTATAGCAGACGTCCGAAAACGCCTGCAAGCAACATATTTTTAGTAGGCGCCGTAGCTTCGGCGCGACATATTATTGCCACACTTAGCAAAGCGTGCACTTATTTTAGCGGCTACCGAACCCGATTTGCCTAGATCACTTACCCAAGCCTCCCAGGTTTTACCAAATGCGACCGCGCCAGAGGACCGGCCAACCCAGAATAAAGATTTCAGGTCATTGCTCTGCATCGGCATCAATATTTCCGCTTTATAATCGTAGTCCTTTGCCCATATTTTATTGAAGTCTTTTGCTATAGCTAGATATTTATTGAAATCACAGCCTTCTTTCAACTCCACCTGTATTACGTCGAGATGGTCAGCAGATGCATAGAATGGAATTGAAATTAGCATGGTGAGCGTTACTAATAGAGTTTTTATTTTTTTCATTAGAATTTCCTTTTTTAATTACTCAAATTATAGAATTTACATCCTACTACTCCGATGGATGAAATTTAACCATAACAACTATATATAACATAGTCAATTAATAGCCTTGTCCAACAGCAATTCTCAATCAAATAAGATTAACATAACAAAATGTCACTATTTGCATTTTTTAAGTTAATCTATCGCAGTTTTCATAAACCTCACTCTTTTAAACTTAAATATCAGGCACTGATCGAGCTACACAATCAAGTGCCACTCTTTCAAAATCCTGTCTTTATGATTTTTTGAAACCGATCTTTTTTTCTTCTTTAGGCTCTAACAGATAATTGAGCAGTGTTTCCCAAGAGTTAAAAATAAAAACAATAATAGAAAAACAATAATAAACAATAAGAAACAATAATAGACACCCCGATTATAGCCAATCTCCCACACAATATTCAGACTAAACCATCAAACAATTCTCATTTTGCCTCTTATATTTGCTTTCGAATGGTTAGATAATGGCCTTCTTCAATTTTCAATGGACTGACAAATGGCTATTCCAAGAAAATATCTAGTCGATGATTCAACTCTCGGTTTTTATCATTGTATTTCAAGTTGTGTCCGTCGGGCTTTTTGTGTGGTGACGATCCCTTAACGGGTCATAATTGCGACCATCGTAAAGAATGGCTAGAAAACAGAATGTTAGCCTTAGCATCCCTATTTTCGGTAGAGCTGTTTGCTTATGCTGTAATGTCCAATCATTATCATTTTGTGCTCTCTATTGATCCGCTTGTTCCTTTGCAATGGTCTGATTCTGAGGTGGCAGAGAGGTGGTTGATGGCTTATCCCGGCAGACTAGATAATCCAGGGCTTGAACAGCAACGAGAACTTAAAAAACAAGCCATCATTGCGGATAAAAATAAGCTTAAAAAATACAGACAACGGCTTGGGAGCCTTTCTTGGTTTATGAGTCGTTTAAATGAACCCTTAGCGAAAACTAGTAATGTAGAAGATAACGCTAGCGGTCGCTTTTGGGACCGTTTTTTGCGTCCTGCAAAAACGGCATACATCACTTCCATGTAAATAAGTCACGTTTTACTTCCGTTGCTTTATTAGATGAAAGTGCCGTACTGTCCTGTATGGCTTATGTGGATTTAAATCCAATTCGAGCGGGTATTGTTAAGGAATTACAACATTTACTTTATACTTCAATTAAGAAAAGATTAGATGAATTACATAATTCTCAAAGTGATTTAACACGCCCCATTAAAGCAATCGCCGGCGGTGTTAGTACCCAACGGCTCAATATCAATCTCTCTGAATATATTCAACTAATTGAATGGGCGGGAAAATCAACTGTTCATCCAGCTAAAGCGTCAATGCCCGCTTTAATCAACACCTTACTTTCAACAATGAACTTACAGCCCAATAATTGGTTATCCCAAATTAACCATTTCAACAAAGACTCACCTCATTCGATTGGTTGTTTATCCAATATCAAAAAGAAAGCCGAATCACTTCATAAAATATGGATCAAAGGGGTGACGCGATCGCGATTGATGTATTTAAAAGCTTAGAGTTTTTAAAACGTCAAATAAGCCGATACTTTTTTACAAGGTAAGGATTGTCCTGTTTATCTAATAGTTAAAACGCTTGAATCCATCGTGAAAGTCGATAAAACGCTTATTTCCAATTTGCTGTTCTGAATAAACATTAAACGTCTTTTGATTTATTGTTTTTTTAGTGATTTGTTGAGAATTTGGGACAAACCGGGGTGTCTGTTTTAGTAATTGACGAACTAGGTGATCTAATTGAACGTCATATCAAAAAGCGCGCTTGTGGAGAGTTTGTTTTGCCGGGTATGTTAAAAATAACAACTGTTAAAAAGAAAGCAACGAAAGCTAGAAAGGGGATCAATCCATTTACTGGTGAAGAAACCATGTTCAAAGCAAAACCTGCATCGACTCAAGTTAAAGTTCGTCCTTTAAAGAAATTGAAGGATATGGCTGTATAGTCTCATAACTATTTAGCCCTAGCATCTGTCCCTAGAACATTTTAGCCTTAGAATACGTGTCTTTGCCTTCTAGGGTTTCACTTTCCAATTAGTACCTTTCTCTTAACTTATAAAAATTCCTTAATACTTAATAATTTCCTAACAATCCTTAGAAAGGACCTTGTGTCTCGCTCCAATTATCCCATTGACTAGTATAAATATGATTGCCATTTAAATAAAAAACCGCATCGCCATGAAGTACACTACGCCCAACTCCACTATTGAATGGATAGTTTTGCGGTTGGTTAACATCGTCATTCGCATTTTCAGTAATTAACTTTCCATTTAAAGATAGACTTAATTCACCTATATCATTCTTGCTAATATCAATACCAAATAGACCGCTTTCAATCCAATGATTAAACTCACTCTCATTCTTTTCCCAAATATCTATCGGTAAAGTTAAGCGTTTAGAGTTTTCGTCAATATTCAATAAACTGATCGCTCGTAAATCCCACAATGCTTCGGAACGTGTACCCGTCACACCAAAAGTAAGGGTGCTAGCAACTTTAGGGGCTGTGATGTCTCTAACATCGTAAAGCTCAACTTTTAAACCCTGTTGTCTTGAGTTTTCAATTTGATATCCTATTCCAAGAAGCCATCCATCTTCTAATTCTTGCAAGTAGCGAGAAAAACCAGGGATTTCTAATGATCCAGCGATTACTGGATCAGCGGGATTTTCCAAGTCAATGACGTACAAAGGGTCGATGCGCTCAAAAGTCACTATATAAGCGCGTTCACCACTAAATCTCACGGCAAAAATATCTTCACCAGGTTTGCCAATAGCTTCTGGGTGTTCTGTGTTAGGCAAGCTGCCAACTACTTGTAATTGATTAGAACCATCTTCCCTTAAAATATTTAAATGATGTTCTGGCTCTGTAAAAACCCCTTGAAAATCTGAAGTGACAATTCTTAGATCCCCATTAAATTCACTCATTCTAAACGAAGGTTCATTCCATCCTAGATAACCCGGTAGTGTTGCACTGGCTTTATATTCCAAATCACCATTATTTAAAGCAAATTTGTGCACTGACGTTAAGTTTGAAAATTCTAACCATGGCGTATTTGATGTCCCACCAATATAAAAACCATTAGTTGAAGTATAAATCCCTTGCACACTAGCGTTAAGACAAACTGATGAAGAAACGCTGCGACTATCCAAATCAATTGCCGTTAATGTCACTAAATCGGCATAACCATCATTCGTATTTGTATCTTCCGCTACAAAACAATCCTCGGCAGAAACCAGCGGTCGAATTTCACCGTCATTCGTTTGATAATGAGGCAATAAGTCAGAACTTGGCGTATTCAAAATTAATAACTCGTTTGACTCTTTGTCTTCGACCGTTATAGCGCCATAATTTAATTCGGCTATGTCTGGAACATAACGAGTGACCAAGTAAAGATGATTATCTACTCTCCGGCTGCCCTCAAGATTGCCTTCAATCTCTATTTTCCATTGCTCACTTGGTACTTCGGGGTTAGTAATATCGTAAAGCTGGATTTCAGTTTTTCCACTAGTCCAACTCCAATCATTATCTGCAAGTATTGAGTTCCAAGTATAGAATTGTGTATTTGCAACGGAAATCAGCTGTTTTTCTGGCGCTCGTAAAAAGATATCGGTAATACTCACGTCTTCAGAATCATTTTCGATTATAGCGACCTCCGTAGCTGTTATTGAGTTGAGATCCGTTTTTAATACTCCAATACTATTTGTGGTCGCATACGACTGGGTATTTCCAATAGTGGCTACACTATAGCCTGCTTGCGCTACCGTGAATAAATACTCGCCGTTGTATTTCAAACGATCTGCTTCATCAACACCGATCTCGTGTACATTGGTCGTTGAAAAACTACTAACTGACGTTGAAACATTGCCGTTATCGCCCTCGGAAGCACTTGCTAAAGCAATTGGCTCATTAGATTCAACAAACCTAAGTCTAATACCATTCTTTATATAAGTATCAAAAGCACTGCGATTGCTTACAACAAGAGGTTTTTCAGAAATAGCTGATTTACTCAATGCAGAATAATCGGTGTTAATTTCAACTTTATCACTACTGCAGGCAATTAATACAAATGCCATGCTTAAGGACGACACGATTGGTGTAAACTTAGATTTGATGTTATGTTTTTTTACCACAAGGTTCTTTGTTACTCGGATTTTCATCACAAGACACTTTATTACAGTATTTGTTATCACAGAACTCTCCTAATACTTAACTAAATGATTTTATTTAAAGCTCATAACCATAGTAAGAGAAACATGAGGGTCAAACTGTAGTAGTTATCATGCTATTTGTTAATTTGTGTCTTTTTAACACGCTACAAAACTGTAACCATTACAGTTTTTCACAAAAAGGTAGATATAATTAAAGAAATTCATTTGAGTTTTCGTTCATAATAGATACTTATGAGACAAGCCATTCAAAAACCAACCCGCCAACTCAAAACCATATTAAGTTCATTTATGGTAGCCGAGTTAATGGTTTTCATTTTATTGATCATTTTAGGGTTCAGTTCAAAAAACTTAAAAGCACAAAATAGTTGTGTAACAAAAGAAGCACTGCAAAAAGAAGACTGCGTTACTTCGGGTCAATTGAGCTTTGCACTTGGTGTTGGAATTGGCATTAGAACTAACCCACTGAACAACAGTGACAATATCCCTCTCGTTCTATTGCCACAATTTAGCTATTACGGCGATAACTTCTTTATTGAAAATTTGGACTTTGGTTATAGTCTATTTGATTCAGAAAATAGTCAATTGAATGCCATTGCGACACCCAGTTATGACAGTGTTTTTTTTAACCGCTGGGATCCTAGTAATATTTTTGTTGATATTGGTGTAAATAGTGTCAATCAGGATGCTGGATTAGCGACCCAAGAAGATAACCTCACCCAAATTGATCCTGAAGAAGTATCTAAACGAAAATTTTCTTATTTAGCAGGTTTTGAATACTCACACACTTGGCAGAAAAGTCTATTACAGATTAGTTTACTAACTGATATTAGTGATATTCACTCAGGCTCCGAAGCTCGATTAGCCTACCAATATAGTGCCAACCGATATTTCTCCACGACTTTGGGTTTTACTTGGAAGGATAAAAACTTAACTGACTATTATTATGGCGTTGATGAAAATGAGATCATTGATAATCGAGGCGCTTATCAAGCTGAATCTAGTTTAAGTCCTTTTGTAAGATTCTCATTCAATACAAGCCAGGGTAAAGATTCATGGCGATTAAGTTTAGAGTTTCAAAAATTAGACTCCAGCATCAGCCTCAGCCCGTTATTAAAAGATAATAGAGTCATCACGTTTTTTATAGGTAAATATTTTGATTGGAATGATTAGGAAATAAAATAGACTATATTTTGGATACGAATAATATAAAAATCATCCTCCATAAGGTTACTCACAAATTGAACTTAGTTTTAATTTGCTGCCTGCTAACATTTGCAAGTTTGTTTGTTTCATCAAATGAATTGGATGCGAGCCATGGTTTGTTTATTAAACCTAAAAGTTGTGTCGTAGAGACTACAAATGAGCACTGTGAAAAGATTGTAGAAGTGCAATGGAAACTCAAAAACAGTCGTAATGTTTGCCTTTTCATTGAAAAACAAAATCGACCATTAGCTTGCTGGAAAAATGAAACCTTTATTACTGATAATTTTACGATCGATATTGCCAGCAATGTAAATTTTCAATTAAGAGATGAAATCACAAATCAAGTTATTTACTCAGCTCCATTTAGTCTCTATTTGAAATTGGCAAAATACCGTAAGAAAAGACGTAATCCTTGGAGCTTTTATTAGCAGATTCGAATTTACAGAGAGCGACGTCATAAGCTTGATTATAGAGAATTAATAAAATGAAAGAACAAAAGAAAATTTTATTAGTAGAAGACGACGAAAAACTAGCGCAACTCGTTAAACAATATCTTACTCAATCTGGATTTGAAGTAAAAATTGAAATGCGTGGTGACTTAGCCATTGCTACCATTGGGCAATATCAACCTGATATTTTGATTTTGGATATCAATTTACCAGGAAAAGACGGTTTGAGTATTTGTAAAGAAATTAGACCCACATTTGAACAACCTATTTTAATGCTTACAGCAAGAAATGAAGATTTTGATCAAGTGTTAGGGCTAGAATTTGGCGCGGATGATTATGTTATTAAGCCAGCCGAGCCCCGAGTTCTTTTAGCAAGAATAAAAGCGCTTTTAAGACGGACACAAACTCAAAAAATTGAAAAAATTACTGAGTTACTCTTTGGCCAACTTAGAATTAATTTAGCATCAAGAGACGTATTTTATAATGATGATAAAGTTATTTTATCATCCCATGAATTTGAATTATTACAAATCATCGCTGGCCAAGCTGGAACAATACTAAGCCGAGACTACCTTTTTAAAAACCTTTATAACCGCGAGTATGATGGATTAGATAGAACTATGGACGTAAGAATTTCTCAACTTAGACGAAAGCTTGGCGACAACGCTGAAGAACCATTTAGGATTAAAACAGTTTGGGGTAAGGGATATTTGTTTGTGGCAGATGCTTGGTGATTTTTTGACTCATCTATGAAAAATAATCTATTTATTCGGCTTTACGTTTTGATTGTAATATCGATTATTATGATTGGTATTGGCATTAATTGGATTTGGCAAAAAGATACTTTTCAGCAATTAATTCACTCAAATACAGAAATGGAAAGTAAGCAAAAAAATACAAATTTAAAACAGTATGAATTATTAATTCGTTCTATCGCTTTTCAATTAAAGAACCATGCAAATACTCTTCAAAATGATAAAGAAATAAATGACTATCTTAAAGAACTCGGAAAACAGCTAAATATAAGTATTCAATTAATTGCAGAAGATTTAATCCCTCAAGAAGCATTCCAGAAAAATCAAATACTCATTTTAAATAATATTGATCACCAAGAAAATTCAAATGCTGCTTACTATTATATTGTAGAGATAAATAAGATCCTTCAAATTACTTTGCCGGAAAATACTTATTTACTTGGAACTAATGACCAAGGCCAATTTGAAATACTTTTCTTATCCCTATTTTATGGGCTGATTGCTCTCGTTATTTTTTATTGGATATGGCCTTTATCAAAAGATCTGAACCTTTTACAGAAAGCTCTAAAAAACTTTGATGCTAACAACTGGCATTCCAAATTAGATTTCCCTTCAGCTTCCCCGATTGCGCACTTAGCTAGAGCATATAACCAGCTATTAGATAAAATTAAACGGATGATCGAAAATGAAAAAGCTATGGCCAACTCTATTTCTCATGAATTAAGAACACCATTAGCGAGAATTAGATTCGCACATCAAATGGCAAAGGAGTCAGAAGATAGAGATTTTATTATTCAACAGATTCAAAGCGCAGAAGAAGACATTGAAGAAATGAATCAATTAATAGCTGAGATTTTGAGTTATGCATCTATTGATAACCAAGCATTTAAAACACAATTATCAAAAGGTGATCTAGGTTCATTATTAGAACTACTGGTGGCACGTTTAGAAAAAAACTATCCGAATCATCAAATTAAATTTATTAAGGAAGGCGATACGCATTCAGTTCTTTGTGATTCGATATTAATTGAACGCGCCATTCAAAATTTAATTGTTAATGCTTGTAAATATGGTAATAAAAGTATTGAAGTATCTCTGAAGGAAAATAAAAACGGGTACCAAGTAAGCGTTGCAAACGATGGTAATATGATTCAAAAGGACCAACTAGGGAATGTATTTGATGCCTATTATCAGATACCAAGCAATGAAAAAACCACAGGCTTCGGATTAGGATTATCGTTAGTAAAGCGTATTGCAGACCTGCATAAAGGTATCATTTTAGTACAACAATCAAAGCTAGGCGGCGCGGAGTTTATTTTCAAATGGAAAAAGAGCAACCTTTAAAGCAAAACTTATGCGCCTATTTTAATAATTCCTTCGCCTTTACTTTTATCTGAAATTGATTTCTCTCTCGCAGCTAATTTTTCCCTAACGGTTTTTTCAATCGAATCCACAAGTTCAGAATTATCTATCTTATGACTCTTTTCACCATCTTGATAAAGCAAGCTTCCTTTAGACCCACCTGTTAACCCAATATCAGATTCTTTTGCTTCGCCTGGACCATTAACAACACAGCCAATAATTGCGACATCCATTGCCTCTCTAACATCTTCTAGTCGCATTTCTAATTCATTAACTGTTTTTATCACATCAAAATTTTGTCGAGAACATGAGGGACAAGCTATAAAGTTAATTCCACGTTGACGTAATCTTAATGACTTTAAAATATCATAACCGACTTTAATTTCTTCAACAGGGTCAGCGGCTAATGAAATACGAATAGTATCACCGATGCCTTCGGAAAGAAGTAATCCTAAACCAACCGACGACTTGACGGCACCTGCTCGTAAACCACCGGCTTCAGTAATCCCTAAATGAAGAGGTTGATCAATTTGGCTAGCCAGTATTCTATAAGCTGAAACCGTCATAAAAACATCAGATGCTTTTAAACTAATTTTATAATTCTGAAAATCATATTTATCTAGGATATCAATATGTCTAAATGCCGACTCAACTAAAGCTTCGGGTGTTGGCTCACCGTATTTAACTTGTAAATCTTTTTCGAGTGAACCGGCATTTACGCCAATTCTGATTGGTATATTGTTGTCTCTAGCTTTTTCAATGACAGCGCGAACCCTGTCTTCTTTGCCTATATTTCCGGGATTAATTCTTAAACAGTCGACACCATAATCAGCAACTTTTAATGCGATTTTATGATCAAAGTGTATATCTGCCACAAGTGGTATATTTGCACGCAATTTTATTTTTCTAAAAGCTTCCGCAGCTTCCATCGTAGGGACAGAAATTCTGACCAAATCTGCACCGGCATCTTCTACTTGCTTGATCTGCGCGAGAGTTGCTTCGACATCACAGGTATCAGTGTTGGTCATACTTTGAACAGCTATTGGTGCGTCACCGCCGATTGGCACATTACCAACCATTATCTGACGACTCTTACGACGTACAATCCAAGATTCACCTTTCATAGATAAAAACTCTCTTTTGATTAAACTATTTTGGCATAATAAGATCGGAATAAAATAGTGATTAATTATTTAAGTGTAATTTTCACTCTGCGTTTAGCGCGATATTGACTCAAGTCAATATCATCGTCTTTATAAATTAGCTCAACTACCGATGGATCCCCAAGAATCACTGAGATAGGAGGAATACCTTGCAAGTTCATCACTTTACCAGCATTTTTAATTCCAAAAGCCAACTCATTACTTGATGCATCAATTATTTGTACCCAACAATCCGCGCTAAAACTCAACATTATACTTTCTAATGGTGCGAATAACTCTGAAATATCATCATCTTGCTGATGGCGCTTAGATACTTCTGAAGAATTAGAGTTCAACGGTTCTTCAACTGATAAAGTTGACTCATTCTTTTCTAGTGATAGTTTTTCATTACTATTGATGAATGAACTAGCTTGTTCAACTTCACTAGCGCTCTCATTATCACCGACATAGTTTACACTAGAAACATCACTCGCCTTAACTAAAAAATTCTCATCATCATCAGTCGGTGTGTCGAGCAAGACTTCATTTGAAGCGACACTATTAGCCTCAGCATTAATACCTAATTGAATATTATCAGAAGTACTTACAGACTTATATTTATTCCAACCAGCTTTTCCTGCAAAAAAAATAACGACAAGGATAATTAAAAGTGAAATTAGTTTAATCGATGTACTGTTACTATTGAGTTTTTTTCTATTTTTTTCAAAAACAGATAATGATTCAACCCGTTTGAGTGAAACAGGTTCTTCACCCATTTGACTATCAAACGCCTTTTTTATCATGCTTGCGTCTAGACCAACTTTGGTTGCATAAGAAATCACATAACCTCTCACAAAAGCGAGTGGTAAATTTCCTGAGAATTGATTATTTTCAAGTTGATTGATAATCTGCTTAGACAAATTTAATTGCGTTGCGATATCCGAAATAGATAAATCAAGGTTTTTTCTTGCTTCAACGAGCAAAGCGCCAATATTTTCACTCATATCCAAATCGGTTTTGCTATCAAGAGTGCTACCTTGATTTTGTTTCGTTTTAGATTGTTTTTCTTTTTCGCTCATGGCTGCACGCTATTTATTATTTTTGTTAGGTTTGGGAATTCTCTAATTACATCCATGTTGTTTTATTATCTAAATATTCTGCTGTTTCATTTGAGTCAGGAAATAATTGTTCTAACTTATTGGCATAACTTGCCTTCGCATCTTTATCTTTCTGGAAATAGGCAATTTTCAAACCCAACCATAAGGCGTCGGATCTTGGATTTGATACCAGTGATTCGAATCGTTCAAGATAAGTTGCGGATCGTTCATAATCTTTACTCATATATTGAAGCTTGGCCATTTCCAATAGCGCTTGAGATAATTGACTATTACGGTTGAGCGCTTTTCTAAAGTACTCACTAGCAACTTCAAACTGTTCACTTCGCATAGCACAAACACCAGCATTTAAATACGCCGATGCAATTTCAGGATAAACCGGTACATTGATCGCTTTCTTATAATATTCATCCGCCTTTACGAAGTCTTTTTGTCCACAAAGGTATGATGCATAACCATTTAAGAAGTCAGGATTTTTGGGTTCTATCTTTAAGGATTTTTTATAGGATTTTTTTGCTTTTTTATATTCTTTCACTTGTTCAAAGTAATAAGCTAACGCGAAGTGAACCGCTCCTGAATCCGCACCGAACTCTAATGCTTTATCTAAATGTCTTTTAGCATTTTTAAGACTTCCCGCTTGTAAATATTGCAGCCCGGCACCTAGTCTAATTTTAGCTGCTTTTTCTCTGCTAAAATCACCGCTTACACTAGAGGAGCTACCAGCATTCGATGAGCGAGTTAGAGTTGTTGAAGAGGTTTGGCAAGCTGATAACAATGAAAAAATAATAAGAATGCTAAAAATTTTGACTGTCATTTTATAAGAGTCCTAGGCGTGCTTTAATATTAGGGGGGTGTAAGCCTGTTATCGGGTGTCGCAATCATAGCATAAGTTACCGAAATCTAATTTTTTTATCCGATTACAGATGATCAAGCGCAGGTAGACCCCGCGGTGCCTCATCTGTTGGCTATTTTTTAGGTCGAAATTTGTAAATTAGCTCAAGTTTTTTATGGCTATTCGTTGTTCTTTTTGTTTTTTACGCTCTTCTCGTCGCGTTCTATCATTCACTTCACCGACTAATTGACCACAAGCGGCATCAATATCGTCGCCTCTCGTCCGTCGAGTTACAACAACAAAGCCTTTTTTAACTAATATATCAGCAAATTTTGAAATATCAGACGAATGGGACGTTTTATATTTGTTTTTGGGGAATGGATTAAATGGAATTAGATTAATTTTACATGGGAGCTCTTTAAGCAGTCGAGCCATTTCTCTGGCGTGAGAAGGCGTATCATTAACACCTCTTAACATCACGTATTCTATTGTGACTTTTTTACTAGCACTGGAATCGTCAAGGTATCGTTTAACCGATGGTAACAATACTTCAATAGGGTATTTTTTATTGACGGGAACTAGTTCATTGCGTAATTCATTATTAGCGGCGTGGAGAGACAATGCCAAAGCAACATCAGCTTTTTCAATCAATTTATCAAGCCCCGGTACAACCCCAGACGTGCTGATGGTCACTCTGCGCTTAGAAAGTCCATATCCAAAATCATCTAATAAAATATTACAGGAGTTTACAACCGCATCAAAGTTGAGCAATGGCTCGCCCATTCCCATGAAAACCACATTACTGATCCGTCTTTTACCTGTTGTACGGAGCGCTCCAATTCGCCTTGCAGCTAACCAGACTTGACCAACAATCTCTGCGGTAGAAAGATTACGATTAAACCCTTGTTGTGCCGTTGAACAAAATGAACAATCAAGCAAACAGCCCACTTGAGATGAAATGCAAAGTGTTCCTCGCTCTCCATCGGGTATAAAAACAGTTTCTATGGCTTGTCCATCTTCTGTCTTTAACGCCCACTTAATGGTGCCGTCATTAGATAGTTGCTCGGTGATGATTTCAGGACCACGAATCTCGCAGACATCTTTAAGTTTTTCTTTCAAAGATTTAGAGATGTTAGTCATCTGGTCAAAGTCATCAGCAACAAATTGATGTAGCCATTTAAAGACTTGAGGTGCTCTAAATGGTTTTTCGTCTATCTCTTTAAAAAAAGAAACCATTTCATCGCGTGTCAGGTCGAGCAGATTACGCTTACTCATTAGAATACCTTTTTACGTTAATTTTCGAATTGTCTCGGGTCGGAGTCGCTCTTTATTGATCGATTTTATATCAATTGAACACAACTTTATTGTACGATCTAAATTAAATTTGAGAGCGACTCCGACCCCGTTTAGCTCTAAACCAGAAAGTAAACTACCTAATTCTTTTACAAATTTCATCTTCTGAGAAGAAATAAGCAATTTCACGAGCGGCTGATTCTGGAGCATCTGAACCATGAGCAGCATTTTCATCAATTGATTCAGCAAAATCGGCGCGTAATGTTCCACGGGCTGCTTCAGCTGGATTTGTAGCACCCATGATTTCTCGATTTGCCTTGATTGCATCTTCGCCTTCTAAAACCTGAACCATTACGGGTCCTGATGTCATGAACGAAACTAAAGCATTGAAGAAAGGACGCTCTTTATGTTCAGCATAAAAACCTTCTGCTTTTTCTTGGCTCAATTGCATCATTTTGCTAGCAACAATCTTTAATCCAGCACTTTCAAAACGAGCGTAAATAGCTCCAATGTGATTTTTTGCTACTGCATCAGGTTTTACAATTGAAAAAGTACGTTCGATCGCCATTTTTTACTCCAAAAATATTTAGTTAATTATCTATAAATCAATAAGTTAGTAGAATTCTGTCGTGCTAGGTAAATTCACCTAGCTCTGAGGGCGCGTATTATATACTCATTCTAACTCAAGAACTATCACAAACTAAAATTTGTCTTGTTATGAAATTTCTTTTTAGATTTGCTATTCAGTCTTTATCTAGCTAGACTGGCTAGATAAAGACTGAATAGGGGAATTGAGATGGTGTGGCTTTTAGCTGACGCAAAGAACAAACTGAGTGAAGTGGTCACTAGAGCAGTGACGGAGGGGCCACAACGGATAAAGAGACGCAATGACCGAGTCGTTCTTCTGTCTCAAAAAGACTATGATAAATTAACAGGGCAGCAACCTAATTTTAAAAATTTCTTATTAACCAATACACCTGATTTATCAAGTCTTGAAATCTCCCGAGATAAATCACCAATGAGAGATATAGAACTATGAAAGTATTGTTAGATACCTGTATTTTATCTGAAATCAATAAACCTGAACCTGAAAAAAGTGTAATTTCTACAATCTCGGAACTAGAGGAGCAGGATATATTCACTAGCGTAATTTGCATCGGCGAGATTCGTAAAGGGGTTGAACTACTAGCAAATGGCAAAAGAAAAGATAAGTTAAATAGTTGGCTTATAAACTTTGAAAAATACTATTCAAACAGAATTTTACGGATCGATCTTGAAATAGTTAATGTATGGGGTAAACTAACCGCCAATGCTCAAAAAAGTGGTCGAATTATTTCAGCCACTGATGGTTTAATTGCTGCGACTGGAATAAAGAATAACCTAAGCGTTATGACTAGGAATGTGAAAGACTTTGAGTTGAGCGGTGCTTCTATTGTTAATCCATGGGAAAGAGAAATTTAGAATGTTTTTTCTTTCGTTAACAACATTTCGTTTTGGAAAATTCTGAAATTCTGGGGATGAAATTCTGGGGACATAGGACTTATTTGTCTTAACTTCTACAATTGAATCCTATACATTTAAATTATTCACAGTCTTAAACATTAATCCACAATCAACTGATATTCATCTCTTAAAATATCTATAATTTCCTGCTTTGGATTATTGGAAATTACAATCTTTTTACCAATAATTTTTTCAGCAATTCCAACATAAGTACTAGATATTTTCATCAAGACTTCTACAGGTAAATCGTTATCTCTTGCTAGCGCTTGTCGTTCTGGCATACGGCCTTTATTTAATAATATATCAGGTTCAGGAAAATGATTAAGTAATAATTGACGGAAATCTTCTTTTGAATTTTCTTTAATTTTTCCATCTCGGTAAGAAGGACCATCCCAAATTCTTGAGGAATCAGGTGTGCCCACTTCATCCATGTAAATTAATTTTGATTTTCCTTCTTTATCTTTAACATAACCAAATTCAAATTTGGTATCGACAAAAATTTGATCGATGTCCGACAAACTCTGACTAATTAAATCGAATCCTTCCTTTAGCAGTTTTTCATAGTAAGCAATATCATTTTTTGATGCAAAATTAAATGCTTGGTAGTTATCTTCAATATTTTGTCGAGTGATATTGACATCATCAGCTTCAGGAACACCTGGAATATCTTTTAAGATTCCTTTTGTCGAAGGTGTCATTAATAGATTTGGCAATTTCTGGTCTTTCTTTAATCCTTCTGCAATCGATATTCCACAGAATTCTCTTTCTCCTTTTTCATAAGCTCTCCACATTGAGCCAGTAATGTATTGTCGGCAAATTGCTTCTATCATTACTGGTTTTGCTTTTTGAACTATCCAAACAAGCGGATGTGGGATATCTAAAATATGACTATCCGCTAGGCCTTGATCTTTAAATAATCCAAACCAATGGTTTGAGATCGCATTTAAAGCAGCACCTTTACCTGGAACGCCGTTCAACTCTCCTTCGCCATGCCAAATACAATCAAATGCAGAAATTCTATCACTGATCACCATAATTGCCAGTGGCGATCCATCGGCTACATCGTAACCTTTTTCTTCAATCAATCGCTGACTATCAGCATCTGAAAGCCAATATACAGAACGAACTTTACCGCTATGTACGGGTAAATCCGTTTTGATCGGCAAATCATCATTAACCGCTAAGACTTTGCTAGATAGTGTTTTCTCTGCATTACTCATATTTATATTCTCAATTTTTTAGCATTCATTCATAGCTCAGGGGTCGGAGTCACTTATCGCATTAAGTCCAATTGAACAAATTGATCTCTATTTTAATCAACTATTTTCGAGTTCAATTTTCAGTGACTCCGACCCCATTTATTCTCAGAGCTAGGAGAAGATTTATACGAAAGGCTATATTTCGACCATTTCAAAATCTTCTTTGCCTACACCGCAATCAGGACACAGCCAATCATCAGGCACATCCGCCCAAGCAGTTCCTGGTGCTATTCCATCTTCAGGCCAACCTTTTTCTTCTTCATAAATCCAGCCACAAACAATACATTCCCATTTTTTCATGTTCAAAATCTCTTAACAAATTATTATTCTTTATAAGGACGCATTTATAGGGGATATAAAGCATAAATACAAGTCCATTTCGCATTAAATTTTCACTAGTTTATAGAGCGCGATTTGCTATACTGCCTTCTACTTATATCGTGCCGTCGTCTTTATATTAAGAGCCTTCTTTTGAATCAATGCTTTCAATCTCTTTTAACAGAAAAAGGTAGCCTTACTCAGCACATAAAACGGTTGATGGGGTGTGAGCCAAAGCTAACCTGTTTAATGCAAAAAAAGGCGTTCGCTGATGATCTTGAAAAACAAGAATTATTAATTAAATCAAGAGAGTATACACACGTAAGAGAAATATTAATGGGTGATGGACACGTCAATTGGATGTTCGCAAGAAGCGTAATTCCCGTTGCAACCTTAAGAAAAAGCTCTAAAAGACTCGCACACCTTAATAACACTCCACTTGGTACACTTTTATTTCATGGTAATTTTGCAAAACGCCAATCAATGCAAGTTAATTTAATTGATGCCAAAAGTCATATATTGCGAAAATTTAAAATAAGTGATAATTTTCCACTTTGGCAACGAGTTTCAATATTTCAAATTGCAACAGGACCTCTTTTAGTTAGAGAAATTTTTTTACCGGAATGCCCTATATACGACTCTTATCGACATGAAAAAGTAGATTATTAACAAATAAACGAATGAATAAAACGCCTAAAATACCATCAGATAAAAATAAAGTCTCTTCATTGGACGTTATTCGATTCACTTTGAGACAAACTCGTCAAAAAATGACCTTCATGCTCTTACGTAGCTGGTTCACTATTGACCCCCTTTGGCGATACCGTTTTGTTCAGTACGGATTACTAATGCGCGTGGACAAACCAATAGGGACATTGCTTTTACTTTGGCCAACGTTATGGGCGCTTTGGCTTGCTACCGACGGTGTGCCGAGCATCGCTCATATTGTTATATTTTCTTGTGGTGTATTTTTAATGCGCTCCGCAGGCTGTGTAATAAATGATTATGCCGACCGCGAAATAGATGGTGATGTAGCAAGAACAAAAAATAGACCGCTGGCTAAGAGAACCATTACAGAAAAAGAAGCGCTCATAGTTTTTATTGTGTTAGCGCTGTGTGCATTTTCATTAGTCTTACTATTAAGTACCTTGGCGATGTATTTATCTTTTGGTGCAATTATCATTGCCACCGTTTACCCATTTATGAAGCGTTATACCTATTTCCCTCAAATCGTGCTTGGCATGGCTTTTTCGATGGCTATCCCGATGGCTTTCGCTGCCGTACAAGATGAAATCCCGATGGCTGCTTGGTTACTTTATATTACCAATTTAATGTGGGTACTCGCTTACGATACTTTATATGCGATGGTCGATAAAAAAGACGACTTAAAAATTGGGGTTAAATCTACCGCAATATTTTTTGGTGAAGCTGATCTACAAATCACTGCAATAGTTCAAGCGATGTTTGTTTTTGGCATGTTATTAGTCGGCTCTAAATTTGAACTTGCTTATCCTTATTTTATTTCTTTGGCAATTGCAAGTGCACTGATTGTTCGGCAAATTTATCATTCACGAAATCATCAACCAGAGAAATGTTTTGAATCATTTATAAACAATAATTGGGTTGGACTGGTGATTTTTTGTGGTATTCTACTTTCAAAACAAGTCACACAGCTTTAATCCATCAGTTTGGAGCAATCCTAAATGAGCTCCAAAATACTTATAGTAGAAGATGATTTTGCCAACCAGCAAGTAGCCTCTTTATTTATTAAGAAATTTGGTTATCCATTTGAAGTGGCGGAAAATGGTCAAATTGCAGTAAATAAAGCCATGCAGACCCATTTTGGTTTGATTTTAATGGATTGCCAAATGCCTATTATGGATGGATTTGAAGCGACTAAAAAAATTCGTAATGCCAAAGGGCCTAATCAAGATACGCCTATCATTGCTCTTACCGCGAATATAGTTAATGGTATTGAAAAAGAATGCATCAAAATCGGTATGAATGACCTGTTAAATAAACCCGTAAGCATGAATACCATGAAAGAAATGATTGAGAAATGGTTAATTTAAATCTTTAATTTTAATTATGAGCTGACACCGCACCCTTTAAGGATGATATTTGTAAGCGATTCAACAACTTCCTCAAAATCAACATCAGCCATTTTTTCTTTATCGAGCCCTGCCAAAACCTGTACACTAAAATCTGCATAATGTTGTGTTGAACTCCAAATCAAGAAAATCAAATGATAAGGATTAACTTTGTCCATTTGTCCTTTTTCTATCCATGACTCAATTACTTTTACTTTAGATTGAATCCAGTGTTTAAATTCGCCTGATAAATAATCTGATAAAACAGGTGCGCCATGAATAATTTCACTGGCAAATATTCGAGATGCATCTGGGTCAAGTTTTGAATACATTATTTTCGATCGAATATAAGCCGTCAACGCCTCTTTCGGAGTGCTATCTGCAAGCAATGTATCGTAGCCAGAATTCCAAGTATCAAGAATACCATCTAACAACTGACGATAGATATCGGCTTTACCTTCAAAATAATAATGAATGTTGGCTCGCGGAATACCAGCTCTTGCCGCAATAGATTTTATCGAAGCACCTTGAAATCCGTTTACAACGAATTCCTTTTTAGCCGCATCTAAAATTAGCTGCTCATTTTTCTTTCTGACACTGCCTGAAATGCTTTTAGAATTTAGCACGAAAGTTTCCTTTAGCTTAATCTTTTATATTGGCTTTTTTGATTTGAATTCGTCTTTGATGCAGTAAAGGCTCAGTGTAACCGCTCGGTTGTACCTTACCTTTAAAGATTAAATCTTTAGCCGCTTGAAAAGCAATACTTTTATTATAATTTGGACTCATCGGCTGATAATCAGAATCTTTGGAATTTTGTTGGTCAACAACCATTGCCATTTTCTCAAGTGATTCAATAATCCTTTGTTCATCTAATATTTTATGTTGCAACCAATTACAAATATGTTGGCTAGATATTCGTAAAGTTGCGCGATCTTCCATGCGACCTATATTATTGATATCAGGTACAGTTGAACAGCCGACTCCTTGATTAATCCAACGTACAACGTAACCTAATAATCCTTGAATATTATTATCTAGTTCATTTTGTATTTCTATCTGATTTAACGCAATTTTATTTTTAAGTAGCGGTATAGTTAATAACTTTGTCAAATCATTTTTTTGAATAGTATTTTCAATGCCATTTCTAACTTCAACATTATAGCTAGCTAACAATTTATTTTGAATGTCTGTAACATTAATTTGATGATAATGTAGTGCGTGTAATGTTGCAGCGGTTGGTGACGGAACCCACGCGCAATTAGCACCCGTGCGTAAATGCCCAACTTTTTCTTTTAACATTAAGGACATTTGGTCTGGTACTGCCCACATACCTTTACCTATTTGGGCTTTTCCTTTGAAGCCTGATTGCAAACCAATTCTTACGTTACGTTGTTCATAAACGGATATCCATGCTTCATTTTTCATCAGATCTTTTCTAGCCATCGGTCCTGCGTGCATACTGGTATGGATTTCATCACCTGTGCGATCTAGAAATCCAGTATTAATAAAAGCGACTCTATTTTTTGCCTCTCGAATACATTCTTTTAAATTTGCTGATGTTCGTCTTTCTTCATCCATGATCCCCATCTTAATTGTATTCTTAGGAATACTCAGGCATTCCTCTACACGTGTAAAAAGGTGATTGCAAAACTTAACCTCTTCAGGTCCATGCATTTTAGGTTTAACAATATAAATACTTCCTTGTTTGGAGTTTTCTAACGTAGATCGCGCTTTCACATCAAGTCTCTTTATATCGTGCAAAGCTATTAAGCTAGTAATCACACCATCCAGAATCCCTTCAGGTACTTCTTCATCGTTAGAAGTCAAGATAAGATCACTTGTCATCAAATGACCAACATTACGAATAAACTGTAAGCTCCGACCCGATAACTTAATTGGATGGCCTGATGGCGTTAAATAATTTCTATCGGGGTTTAAACTTCGAGCAACCTGTTTACCAGCTTTATTAAACGTTACAGTCAAGTCTCCTTTCATCAAGCCCAACCAATTCCGATAAACTATTATTTTATCATCAGCATCAACAGCGGCAATAGAGTCTTCACAGTCTTGAATAGTTGTTAATGCCGACTCTAACAAAAGGTTATTCACCGACGCAGGGTCAGACTTACCAATTTTATCGTTAACATTAATTTGTATTTCAATATGCAAACCGTTGTTCTTCAACAATATTGCAGATGGGTTCTGCAGAGAACCATTGTAGCCTACAAATTTTTCAGGCTCACTCAAGCTAGTTACACTGCCTGAGCTTAATTGAACGACTAGCTCATTATTCACAATTGAATAGGCAATTACTTCACAATGAGAGGCATTTTTTAATGGTGAAGAATTATCCAAAAATATTTTCGCATAATGAGTGACTTTTTTACCGCGAACTGGATTATATTCATTTGATTGATTCGCCCTATCACTTTCATCATCATCGATAACATCCGAGCCATAAAGCGCATCATACAAACTCCCCCATCGTGCATTAGCGGCATTTAAAGCAAAACGTGCATTCATTAATGGAACAACTAATTGAGGCCCTGCGATGGTTGCAACTTCTGGGTCAACGTTTTCAGTTTGTATCGTAAAATCTTCTTTCTCTGGGACTAGATAACCAATACTGGTTAGAAAAGATTGATATTTTTTTTGACAAAATGCTTCACTATTATTATCAATATGCCATTGGTCAATTTGCGATTGTAAGTTCTCTCTAATTTCAAGTAGCGCTTTATTTTTAGGAATGAAATCGGTTAATATCTTAGTCAGTGAATCCCAAAACACATTCACATCAATTTCAATATCGGGAAAAACCTCGTCATTAACAAACTTAAAAAAAGTCGAATCTATTTTATATCCGTTTTTTAAAACTCTTGGTTGCATATTTTTAATATTCTTTTTAGTCTATTTAATAATCGAAATAAAATTTATTTATCTATTTATCTATCTACTTACTTACTTACTTACTTACTTACTTACTTACTTACTTACTTAACCATAAGGCCAAATAATTTCTTTCGTCATCTGTCATCTGTGTTTTATTCATAAAGGGCATATCTTTGGCATCAACAACTCTTGCTTGTATTCTTGGCGCCCACTTTTTAATTGATGCATAGTCACTAAAAACAACACCAGCCTGCGCCACTTTAAAAATATCATCAGTAGGATTATCAGAATGACAACTCACACA
>Ga0307492_10000212_pt1 | contig 24842 bp, 19 predicted proteins | sample SI3LmetaG_FD_202365 | JGI IMG/M metagenome (GOLD analysis project Ga0307492, IMG submission 202365) | Sea-ice brine microbial communities from Beaufort Sea near Barrow, Alaska, United States - SI3L | ecosystem: Environmental > Aquatic > Marine > Coastal | place: USA: Alaska | collected 2017-05-06 | reverse complement strand
AACAGTGTTTGTCTCGGTGAGAACAGTATTTGTCTCAGTGAAAACAGTGTTAGCCTCAGTGAGAAAAAACTGTGCCGCAGTGCGTGACCGACCCCGGGTCAACGTTCGGATTCTATTGCTGTTGCGCGCTTGCTCAGTCGATTCATCCAAGCCCAAGTGGCCTAGGTTTACGTAGACCTGTTCGTCGCCTATCATAAGGCGAATTTGACACATGTTCCAACGGCGCTGATCGGTTGTGATGCGCGCGTCACGTAACATCTGCTAAATATGTTTGTTAAAGTGAACAGTCCCGGCGGCTCTGCGCGCCTTGCCTGCCAGACTGTCGCATCAGTGAAATTATTCTCATATAGGGGCAGTCCGGTGCAATCGGTACTCATAGTAGAAGACTCTCAAGTGGTGATGAAGATACTGCGCCATACGGCAAAGCGCTTACTCGATTTCGAGCTGGTGTTTGCAGTCAGTCGGGTCGAAGCATTGACCCAATTGAAGGCCCGTGACGATTGGTTGGCGGCGATAGTCGATCTCAATCTTCCCGATGCGCCCCAGGGCGAATTAGTCGATGATGTCTTGGCTTTGGGTATTCCGACCATCGTCTTGACCGGTAGCGTGGATGATAAGAAGCGCGATGCCTTGAGCCGCCGTGGCATTGTTGATTATGTTCTGAAAGAGGGACGTTACAGCTATCAATATGCTGTCAACCTGGTAAATCGATTGCATCGTAACCAGGGTATCAAGGTTTTAGTGGCCGAAGACTCATTGGTCACGCGGAAATTTATTGTTGAAATGCTGTCCCGGCACCTGTTTCAAGTGGTTGAGGCGAGGGATGGCCAAGAAGCCCTCGAGGCGATCCTGGCCGACCCCGACATTAAATTGCTGCTCACCGACTATAATATGCCGAATCGGGACGGCTTTGAACTGATTCACGAATTGCGTCATCGGCACGAGAAGGAAGACCTGGTGATTATTGGCCTATCGTCGGCCGGCGACAAATATCTGTCAGCTAAATTCATTAAAAACGGTGCCAATGACTTTTTGTACAAACCCTTTAGTCATGAGGAATTTTCTTGTCGAATATTGCAGGCTATCGAATCGATGGAGCGGTTGGAGACGCTGCGCCAAATGGCTTACACCGATGTCATGACCGGGATCGGCAATCGACGGTATCTAATAGAGAATGCACGCACCCTGTTAAAACAGGCCAGGGCCGCAAACACGCCGTTGGCCTTGGCGATCCTCGATATCGATCACTTTAAACACATTAACGACGATTATGGCCACGACGTCGGTGACGAGGTGTTGGTCTATTTTGCCCAGACTTTAACCAAGTCACTCGGTCGATTTTTCGTGGCACGCACCGGCGGTGAGGAATTTTGCGTGGTAATGCCGGGTTTGACGGCCGAGCAGGCGGCCCAAATACTCAATGCGCTGCGCGAACAAATCGCCCATGAATTCGTTGACAGCGCGGCGGGCGATATCAGCTTTACCTTCAGTGGCGGAGTCGTTCAGGTGCCGGCTGAGTCGATTGAGGATATGATGCGAGATGCCGATCAAGTGCTCTATCGGGGCAAGGCTGCTGGGCGCAACCAGGTGCTAACCGCCTAGCGGGTTTAGGCAATCAACGGCGGATACCACCAGTGGCCAGGCCAATACCGAACCGGTGCCTTCTCCCAGGCCTAGGTTCAGGTTGAGCAAGGCCCGCTGGCCCAGATGTTTCATAATTGCGTGCTGCGCTATATGGCATGATTGATGGCTGAATTGGGCATAGTCGAGGATGTTCGGATAGAGGCGGTGTAAGGCCAATAGGGCCGCGGAACAGGCAAAGCCGTCTACCAGAAACATCCCGCCCAGTTCCGCCGTAATCGCCATGGCACCCATTATTGCGGCTATTTCAAAGCCTCCCAGATGACGAGCGACGGACCAACCATCGCTGAGCTGGTGACGATGCAAGGCCAGAGCCTGGGTCAGTACCTCAACCTTATTATATTGTAATAAGGGCTCGAGGCGACTCTTATTAATCACCGCTATTTCCGGCGTCAAACCCAGGAGCGCTATGCACATCGCTGCGGCGCTGGTGGTATTGCCCAAGCCCAATGCACCGAAGGAGAGCACGCGTGTCCCTTCTGCCAGCCGCAATGCGGCCTGGCCGACACCTAGGCTGACAGCCTGATGCAATTGCGCCTCGGTCATGGCCGGCATCATCGAAAAATCCCGGGTGCCGGCGCCGACCCTCTGGCTGTAGAGCATGGCTTGCAGATCGATTTCTGGACCTTTCAGGCCGCAATCGATGACCGACAACTCAACCTGATATTTCCGACAAACGATGGCCACCGGTGCCTGGCCGTTTAGTATGCGCAGCACGTGGTCGGTCGATGACATGCGGTGAATATTAGCCTGATGGGAGCGGTCATAGACCCCGTGGTCGGCGCAAAAGACTAGGTGGTGCAACTGGCGCAACTCGACTTCATGGCTGTTTTGAATGCAGGCCAGTTTACGCACCACATTTTCCAAGAGACCCAGCGAAAAGGACGGCAGGCCCAGCGCTTCAATCTGCGCGTCTAAGCGATCGCCGGCGACCGACGTAACCGGTGGGATGGTAAAAGATAATGGCATGCGAGGGTTCCTACGGGGTATCTGTTAGTCTAGCAGACTAATCGGCCACTGCCGGCGACACTTTTGGCCTATTTGAGCGTATCTGTGCCGATAAGCTTCGCTGCGGTGAGCGACTAAACCGGGTGGAATAGGACCCATTGGATGTCTTGGCTGGCCGTTGAGCGGCACAGTTTGACCGCACAGTGACATACTGTTCATAATACTCACCTCTTTGCTGTTGGCTAGTAGGCACCCCATGATGCTGCACTCACATTTATCCCCAGAAGAAATGTCGGACCCTAGCGCGACCTTTGCGGCGCGCCTGAGGATTTTGGTCGCGGAAAGCACGGTGTCGGCCTTCGCTCGCAAGGTCGGCCTCAGTGAAAGCCTGATCCGTAAATACCTCAAGGGGTCCGAGCCGAGCCTATCGCGCGCCGACCAGATCGCGCGTACGGTTAATGTTAGCCTGGAATGGCTGGCAACGGGCTGTGGTTATCAGTATCGCCAGGCTGAAGTGGTGGATCAGGCAGCACTGCAGGCGGCCAGCCGGATCACCCAACAGTGTCTAATCGCCGAGGCAGTCGACCTGGCTGACCCGGCGCGACTGACATTGTTGGTATCGATTTACCAGTTTTTGCGCGCTCATAAAAAGCTTGATGGTTACCTGGATGAACCCGGTGCTGAGCATTTCGCAGGGCATGCTCTAGCGTCGATACAGGGTGCTGAGCCTGCCCCGCGAGCCGATCGGCTATAGGACCTGGCTGAAAATCGACCGATCCTGACTACGTTTGGCCTGATACATTAGACTGTCGACCTGTTCGATCAATTGTTCTTCGGTAAGGGCTTGGTTGGCGTTGGGATGGAATTCCACTAGGCCGACCGAGCAGCCCAAGGCAAGGTCAGTACCCACGCCGATTTTTTGCAGGGCGTCGGGGTGAAAAAAGGTATCAATAAAGCGATTCAATATGGCTTCGGTCTCGGCCAACTTAAGATCTTGAAAACACACCAAAAACTCATCCCCACCCAGCCGATACAGGTGATCTGTAGCGCGGATACGAGACATCAGCTCTGCACTAAAGGTCCTTAAATACTCATCACCGACCAAATGGCCAAAGGTGTCATTGACCAACTTAAACTTATCCAAATCGATAAAGGCCAGACAAAGCGAGTGATTGCAGTCCGGTGCCAGCAACCGCTGGATGTCTTCACTAAAGGCGGCGCGATTGTAAGCGCCGGTCAGTGTATCGTGATAGGCCAAACGGTGGGAATCCAAGCGATCGAGGATGAATTCGACCGACCGCGACAGGCGTTCACAGATTTTCTGCATAATGGCGCGGGCGTCATGCGACTGGCTGGCCAGGTCATTTGAAAAACTCACCCGCAACTTGCCCGTGCCGCCAATAAAGTGCAACGGATAGGTTAAAATTTTCAGGGCAACGCGCTGCCCCCCGGCGGGACCTTTGCGAATCTGGCGTTTCAGTTTTTGGCCATCGCTGAGGCTCAGTTCTAAGGTTGAGCGGTGTATGGTGATAAATTTTTGCAGATTTTGCAGAAAGGCATCAAGCAGTTCCTCTAGGGTTGAGCTGCGGATGGCCGAGTCACTAAAGGCCACCAGGGTGTGCAAGAGACCATTTTCGAATTTTAGTGCATCGATGCCCATCTGGCGTTGGGCCAAATTTATCGCCTGACGAGGTTCGACGGTGGTCTGCATCAGGGTTTGTCGACGGCCCGGTTTAAACCAGCCTTCACAGCATTGGAGTTGATTGGCACGACACTGTTTGATGCCCTGTTGGGCCCAAGTATTAGCCCGGTCGCGTTCATCTATAGTGCGTAGGTAGACCACCAACAGGCGCAGGGCCAGTAATTCCAAATGCATGTTTTGTCGTAACCGACCAAAGCGTTCAGACAGGGTAATAAAAAAGTGTTCGGCCGCATCGGCATCAGAGTCCTGCGCTATTAAACCGATACAGAGAATAAAGGCCTCACCTTCGTGCGATCGTGTTTGAGTTTGCTGCAGTTGCTGATGGATCGCCAAGGGCAAGCTACGATCGCCATCCAGGTAGGCCGCAATGGCCTGCATGGCGAGCATCTCTTCCTTGGTTCGGAACCGGGTGCCGCTCATATTACGATATTCCATAATCGAAAAAATATCGTCTAACAATGAGATGGTGGTCTGTAAATGATCGGCATAGAAGGCAGTCAGGGCTAAATTATACAGGGTGGTGCAGATCTGGTCGAAATTGCCATCGGCCAACACCAAAGGGTAGGCGGCCTCGATGGCTTCGCGCGCCGGCCCGGTTTGTCCCAAGCCATTGAGCAAGAAAGATAGGCCGTTCAGGGTGGTGTGTATGCGCACCGACAAGCCACATTGCTTGGTCAGATTGAGCGCCTTGTGGATATGTGAAACGGCCTCTTTGGCCCGGCCGGTAGAGCCGAGCACGATACTAATATGATGATGCGCGGTAGACTGACCAATTAGGTTGTGCAGCCGTTCAAAGTCCCCGATGGCAGACAGACAAAGGCCAATTAAGCGCTCCGGTTCCTGCTCCATTAGGGTCTCGTTAAACCATAAAGAGCATTTGACGAAGGCGGCCAGATTCGGCCAACCCTGGTTGCTCAGCGCCCGCTCCAGTTTCTTGAGCTGATCGGCGTCTAGCTCGAGTTTGCCGCTCATTGAGACACTGAAAAAAATATAGAAATCCGCCAGAAGGCGTTCTCGTGCCAGTTTTTGCTGTTGTGCATAAAGCCGGAGAGCCTGTGCGGCCTCGCTGGCCGCCGGGTAATCCTGCAGGCAGAGATAGCCCACACAGATCGCCGTCAAGTTCGCCAAGACGGCCTGCTGCCCTAAGTCCGCTAGATTGATCTGCTGAAGCTCCTGCATGTGGATATGACAGCGCTCCGGATCATTGGTGAGTATCCAGGCATACATTCGGGCACTAATGATGGCTGCCTTATCTTCGCTGGCGTATTCATAATCATCATGAAGGCGCTCGGCCAGGGTCAATATTTCATCGGAGCAATAGAGCGCCTTGGCGTTGTTCAGATGCTGCCAAAGCCGGCTGTCATCGAGTCGTACCTGTTGTTGTTGTCGGCTCATAATGGCGAGGCCAGCCTTGTTGGCTGCGGTGACATGTCGGCGTTTTATTTGTTGAGCAAAGCCTTGGGTGTTTTTCAATTGGGTAAAGGCTGTGGTCGAGAGATACAGATGCAACTGGATATTGCCGGCAAAGCGATAGTCTTCCTGCTGTAGTAGCTTCAGCGCTGAGGGCGATAAGTATTGGGCATGAGTCACCGCAATGGACACCGGCTGAGTAAAACAGTGTTCCAGCAGATAGGCTAAGGCTTTTTGCACCTCAATCTGTTCATAAGACACCTCATCGGTATTCAAGGGTTCACGCTGGGCCAGTGTCTGGTCGAGGATAAATGCGCGTAAAACCGGCTTGAGCACCGTAAAAAGATCGGGTAGTAGCAGTAATTGTTCGATGTCAGTGTCGGCCTGACGGGCCGCAAAACGGATAATCGACACAAAGGGTTCAAAGGGCAGATGTTGTGCGCTGGGGTCGAGGCTGATCTTCAGATCATAGGTCTCGGTGGGGCTTTGGCCAACCGCCAAGGCGGAATTTTCCAAGAAAACGGCGACCGGTTGGGTCGAATTCTGAAAGAAACCAGGCATCATATAGATTCGATTCGGCAGATGATCGCCTTTAAGCTAACCAAGGCGTCAACCAATGTCAATGCTGGAGCACTGTATGGCTGGGCCGGCACAGGCAAAGACCCGACCGACCGAGCCAGCGCTGGTATCAAAGCCGCAGGCTTGAAAGCCAGTTGGCGATATAGCTACCCGTGCAAAGCCAAGGTGGTCCCTAGGTCGAGCTTGACCGGCAGCTCGGTGGTGAGGCCGTTAGGTTTTAGGCGCAGCTCAGCTCAGCTCATTGAACCTGGCCATGACCTCGCCCAGTTACCTGATCCAAATGAGCTTGATCAAGCAGGGTTTGGGCGTCGGTATGATGCCGGCCAGTAATGGCGACGCAGAACCATCTTTGGTCAGAGCCTTTGAGCATTTGGGGACTCTAATTGAAATACCGCTATGGTTGGTGGTGCATCGGGAATTGCATACCAGCCTAAGGGTTAGGCGAGTATTCGACCTGTTGGTAACTGAGATTGGCCCTTGATAACTTACCAGGGAGGGTAAGTGGTGCGGACGGAGAGACTCGAACTCTCACACCTTGCGGTACCAGAACCTAAATCTGGCGTGTATACCAATTTCACCACGTCCGCACAGAACGGGATAAGCGCATAGTAAATAGTTTTATCTTACAATTCAAGCGCTTGCGTGAATATTCTTATTGAATCACGTTTTTTCGTTGGATCAGCCAGTCGCCATCATCGGCCAAGGCTTTCGGTCTGGCGTAAACGAAGCCCTGAATGCTGTAGCAACCGAGCTGATCGTTCAGGGTTAGTTTGGGTTCGGTTTTCAGGCCTTCGGCCACCACCTGAATCGCTAGGGCCGGGCACAGATCGATAAGCGCCTGGTGCAGGGCCTGGACCCTATTTAAACGGCGCTAGGCCGGATCGTGATGCTGTTTTAGGATTCGCAAGCTGGCGGCCTGTTCGGGCGATTTGGCGACCCCTATCGAGGTGGAGAAGCTGACTGGACTGTTATTGATGGTCGTGCGCTGATTCAGTTGGCTGTGCAGATCCTCCAAGCGCCTGCTCGGTGCTATGCCAAAACAGGATAAACCTATCTGCGCTCGGGCGAGTCATGAAGAGGCTGTTCTGACTCGGCTTTAAAGGGTGATATGTCGATCGCAAAACCCAACACCCCAACGCTCTGCTCGGCCTCGCCCTGCAAAGGGTAGCGTTCGATGCGGACCCATTTGGGTGTTTTACCGTTAAAATCCAGACGCAGATCCAGTTTTTGTGCCATGCCGGTGCTCAGGGCGGCCTGGTCGGCGGCCATAAAGCTGGTAACCAGCTTGGCATTGAGCAGGTCGGCATCGGTCTTACCTTTCGGCTCATGGCCATTTGACCATTGCTGGGTGAAGGCATGGTTGGCCACCAGATATCGCCCGAGTCGATCCTTGAGCCAGATCGGAAAGGGCAGGTTATGTACTAGGGACTGTAAGATAATATGGTCTTCGCGCAGTTGTTTGCTGGTGTCGAGCATATCCTTGGCCTGAATCAGCGCATTCTGCAGGTGTTTTTGATCGCTTTGGGCCAGAATGAGCGAGATGTGGGCGTAAATGCGTAGGGCAATCAGCAGAAACACCAGGCTGATCAACAGCAGTACCAGGGTTAACAAAGCACTCGCCAGGCCCAAATCGATACTAAACAGCCAGATACTGGCCATCAGAAACAGGCCAGCACAAAAGCCGACTGCAACCAGTAATAATAGCGGCGTCTTAAAGGGTTGATTCGATGTGGCGATCTTAAGGGGCGACTTCAACGTCTGCGGCATAACCGGTTTCACTATAAAGGCTGAACGATATTGCCGCTCGGGTCTAGCGCTTCGAGCGGCACGGAAGATACTTCAAAGTATAGACTATAAAGCATCTTCCGCTGTGCCGTCCTGGGGTCGGGCCTATTTAATGCGCTTGTATTTCAGGCGTTTTGGTCCCTCATTGCCGTGCCGTTTGCGGTGGTCGGCATCGTATTCGGTAAAGTTGCCTTCAAAAAATACCGCTTTGGAGTCGCCTTCGAAGGCCAGAATATGGGTGGCGATGCGGTCGAGAAACCAGCGATCGTGGGAAATAACGATCGCCACGCCGGGAAAGGCCAGGATGGCCTCTTCCAGGGCCCGCAAGGTTTCGATATCGAGGTCGTTGGTCGGCTCATCGAGCATGACCACATTGCCGCCCTCCTGCAGGATCTTGGCCAAGAAAAGCCGGTTGCGTTCACCACCGGAGAGGTTTTTAACAAACTTCTGCTGATCGCCTCCTTTGAAGTTAAAACGGCCCAGATAGGCGCGCGATGAGGTCTCGTAGGTGCCGATGGTAATGGTATCCATACCACCGGAAATCTCTTCCCAGACGGTATTATCGCCATTGAGTTCGCGCAACTGGCCGACAAAGGCCGGCTTAACCGTGTCACCGATGCGGATGGTGCCGCTATCAGGCTGCTCTTTACCAGCGATCATATTAAAGAGGGTTGATTTACCGGCGCCGTTACCGCCGATGATGCCAACGATGGCACCCGGTGGGATAACAAAGTTGAGCTCTTCATAGAGCAGTCGGCCATCGAAGGATTTACTCACACCTTCGGCCTCAATCACTATATCGCCCAAGCGTGGTCCAGGCGGGATGTACATCTCATTGGTTTCATTGCGCGCTTGAAACTCTTGCGAATTCATCTCTTCAAACTGCTTGAGGCGGGCCTTGGACTTGGATTGACGGCCCTTGGAGCCCTGACGCACCCACTCCAGCTCGGCTTTCATGGCCTTACTGTGGGCTGACTGCTGCTTCGATTCGACGTCCAGACGCTGTTGCTTGTTTTCGAGCCATTGGCTGTAATTGCCTTCAAACGGGATGCCCTGTCCGCGGTCTAGCTCGAGGATCCAGCCGGCGACATTGTCAAGAAAGTAACGGTCGTGGGTAATGGCCACTACGGTTCCGGTAAATTCGTGCAGAAAGCGCTCCAGCCAGGCCACCGATTCAGCATCAAGGTGGTTGGTTGGCTCGTCCAGTAACAGCATGTCGGGATTGGACAGCAGCAGCCGGCACAAGGCCACACGGCGGCGCTCACCACCGGACAGATGCTCCACTCGGGCATCCCAAGGCGGCAGACGCAGGGCATCGGCCGCTATTTCCAACCGGGTCTCGGTGTTGTGACCGTCGGCAGCATTGATAATATTTTCCAATTCCTGCTGTTTCTGGGCCAGTTTGTCGAAATCGGCATCCGGTTCGGCATAGGCCGCGTACACCGCATCGAGTTGCACCTGGGCATCTTTGAGGTCGCTTAGGGCCTCCTCGACTATTTCGCGCACCGACTTGCTGTTATCGAGCTCCGGTTCCTGCTGCAGATAGCCGATCTTTAAGCCCGGCTGGGGTCGGGCTTCACCGATAATTTCGGTGTCCAGGCCGGCCATGATGCGCAGTAGCGTCGATTTACCGCTGCCGTTTAGACCCAGGACGCCGATTTTTGCGCCGTGATAAAAGGATAGGGAGATATCTTTGAGGATTTGCCGCTTTGGTGGTACGACCTTGCCGACGCGATTCATGGTAAATACGTATTGAGCCACCGAAAGATCCTTGTCTGAAAAATAGGCGGCAATTTTAATGGATGCGCGGGTGTAAGTCACTGCAATGCGGGAATTAGTCCGCTTGCCTCAATTTGCCCAGTCAAAGCCCGACAATGCTGCATCATGCGCCTAAATTAGCCATTTTTCTGGGATTGCGCGTTGGTTTGTGTAAAATACGCCCTCTTCCTGACTATCAAATGGGCAGGCGCATGTCGGCCGTTTGATCGATTTTTACCAAGCCTTAACGAAATCCTGCCTTGGCGGTGTTTTAGCTAAGGCTTCCAACACACTGGAGAGTCTAATGTTTGAAAAGACCATGAATATTGCCGATTACGATGCCGACCTGTGGCAGGCGATGGAAGCGGAACGTGTGCGTCAGGAAGAGCATATAGAGCTGATTGCCTCTGAGAACTATACCTCGCCGCGCGTGATGGAGGCTCAGGGTTCTCAGCTGACCAATAAATATGCCGAAGGCTATCCCGGTAAGCGCTACTACGGCGGCTGTGAGCACGTCGATGTGGTCGAGCAACTGGCTATCGATCGTGCCAAGGAACTGTTTGGCGCGGAATTCGCCAACGTCCAGCCTCATTCCGGTTCACAGGCCAATGGCGCGGTCTATATGGCCCTGTGTAAGCCTGGCGATACCATACTGGGCATGAGTCTGGCGCACGGCGGTCATTTGACCCACGGTGCGGCCGTGTCCTTCTCCGGCCGAATCTATAACGCAGTGCAATATGGTCTGAACACCGAGACCGGTGAAATCGATTACGACCAGGTTGACGCACTGGCCCGTGAGCACAAGCCAAAGATGATCGTGGCCGGTTTTTCCGCCTATTCACTGATCGTCGATTGGGCGCGTTTCCGTGCTATTGCCGATGAAGTAGGGGCTTTCCTGTTTGTCGACATGGCGCACATAGCGGGACTGGTCGCGGCCGGCGTTTACCCAAGCCCGGTGCCATTCGCCGATGTCTTGACAACGACGACTCACAAAACCCTGGGTGGTCCGCGTGGCGGCCTGATTCTGGCGCATGACGATGAGGCCTTGAACAAGAAATTGAACTTTGCCGTCTTCCCAGAAAGCCAGGGCGGCCCGCTGATGCATGTTATTGCCGGCAAGGCCGTGTGCTTCAAAGAAGCCATGGAGCCTGAGTTCAAGGTCTACCAAGCCCAGGTGGTAAAAAATGCCAAGGCGATGGCCGCGGCCTTTATGGCGCGCGGGATTCGTATTGTCTCCAACGGCACCGAAGACCATCTTTTTTTGGTTGATTTGATCGGAAAGTCTTACTCGGGCAAGGACGCTGATGCGGCCTTGGGTCTGGCCAATATTACCGTGAATAAGAATTCGGTACCCAATGACCCCCGCTCTCCCTTTGTGACCTCGGGTTTGCGTATCGGTACCCCATCGATCACCCGGCGTGGCTTTAACGAGGCCGAATCGACGCAGTTAACCAATTGGATCTGTGATCTGTTGGAAGCCCTGGAAACGGGCAACGCCGATGCGATGATCGCTGAAGTGAAGGCTAAGGTCGTCGCGATCTGCGCTACCCTGCCGGTCTACCGCTGATAGCGATTGAGGCGCGCTCCATTGGAGTGCCTCGCCATTTAAAAAACCAGCCGAGATAGGCTGGTTTTTTTTTGCACCGCTTTTGCGCCATCGTGAAACGCGAGCGGCCTAGGCCTGAAACAAAAAGTTACGAATGAGGTCCTTACCACCTTCGGTGGCGAAGGACTCCGGATGAAACTGAATGCCATAGATCGGGTGGTCGACATGTTGCACGGCCATAATCTCAAAGTCGCCGTCGCGCTGAAGTCTGCTGCGGTCGTCGAAGTCGGCGGCAGCCCAGGCACCCACGGCCGAGGTCACGCGCAGGCAGTCGGGCAGGGTTTTTGGATTGGCGATTAATGAATGATAGCGCATGACCTCCAGCTGGTCGGGTACGCCGGCAAACAGGCCACAGTGGTCATGCTGGATGGGGCTGACTTTGCCGTGCATGGGCACCGGCGCCTTGATGATTTGGCCACCAAAACTGTGCACTATTCCCTGCATACCTAGGCAGACACCCAGCAGTGGCGTGGTCGGGCCCAGGGTGCGAATGACCTCTGCGCAGACACCGAAGTAGCGTTCATCGTCGGGCGAACCGGGACCGGGTGAAATAATGATCCGATCGGGTTGCAGTTGTTGGATCTGTGCCAAAGTCAGTGCGTCGTTACGTTTGACGCTCACGCTGAACTCGCCCAGTTCCGCGCGACTTTGGGCTGAGGACAGTATTTCACCTATATATTGATACAGGTTAAAAGTGAAAGAATCATAATTGTCGATGATCAGTACGTTCATGTCGGCTTGCCTTATTACGCCCAGAGTCACACGGACAGCGGGCGGTGGGTCGGAATTCTCGGTCCGGTCGATGGCCGGTTGTTTGGCGGCTAAGGAAGCGGGCTGTCAGCCTGGTTCGGGGGCCATAAATTGCTCCAAAACCTTGCGCGTGCCGGCAAACTTACGCTGGATTTCCTCGTACTCATCGTCGGGGTTGGAGTCGTACACATTGCCCCCGCAGGTTTGCACATAGGCCTGTTCGCCATTGGCGAAGATGGTGCGAATGGGAATGGCAAAGGTGCAGTCGCCGTTAAAGGAAAAGTGGCCCACCGCGCCGCCGTAGGGGCCCCGACCGTCGGACTCCAGATCATTGATGATCTTCATCGCCTCAATCTTGGGTGCACCGGTCAGGGTGCCGGCCGGAAAGTTACTCGCCAGCGCGCTGAACATATCTTCCTGTTCGGCGATAATGCCCACTATTTCACTGGAGATATGCTGCACATGGCTGAACCGCTTGATGTCCATCAGGCTGCGCACCTTGACGGTACCAAAGCGGGCAACCCGGCCGATATCGTTGCGATGCAGATCGACGATCATATTGTGTTCGGCGATTTCTTTGGGGTCGTTCAGTAGCGCGCGGGCGAGCAGGGTGTCTGCCTCCGCGGTTGCACCTCGTAGGGTTGTGCCGGCGAGGGGAAAGGTTTCCATTTCACCCTGACGCAGACGGAACAACAGTTCCGGGCTCGCTCCGATCAGCTTCTGAGCGCCAAACTTAACGTAATACATCTGCGGCGAGGGGTTCACTTCGCGCAGTTTTTCATAGAGATTGATGGTGTCGCCGTCGAGGCTGAAATACTTTTTGAAGCCGACCTCGGTTTGGAAAATTTTACCATCGATAATGTCCTGCTTCACCTTGAGGACCGCAGCGCGATGTTGCTCACGTGACATACTGTCGCCGGTTGCCGTGACCTGCAGCGGGCCATTACCCGGGTAGCTGCTGGCGAGCAATTCGGTCACCCGTTCGATGCGATTGTTATCGTAATAGAAGTAGAACACCTCGCCGGTCATCTTGTCGTACACCAGACCGTCCTTATAAAGGCCAAAGCGGAAGGCATCGAACAGTGCGCTGGTTTGAATGTCGAGCTTGGCCTCAAAGTAGTTCATCGCGTCGTAACCCAGGTAGCCGGTCAGGCCGCCGGCATACATGCGCGAAATAATGTCCTGCGGCATCAGGGTGCGCAGCAATTCATAGGGGTTGGCACTCTGATAATGGGCCTGGGAACCATCGCGTTCGGTAATGGTCAATTGCTCGCCATTAGCGTAGATCACCTTTTCTGGGTCGAAACCGATAATGCTGTGGCGGGCAATATGGCTGTCCTCACCGAGCGACTCGAGAATAAAGCAGTTGTCATAGGCCTTGTCGATTTTCTTGAACAGTTCAAAAAAATCGCAGTGGTCGGCGACCTTGAGATATTGCGGCTTGCGCGGCAGGGTAAATTTTAACGGTTGCACCATGGCGGTATTAGTCATCCTTAAGAGCCCTGGCGCCGCGCGAAACTGTCGCGATACCAACGCCGAGTTGTTCGGCAATTTTACGTTGCGGTATACCTTGGGCCAACATCCGGAAAATTTGCAGTCGCTTGACTATTTCCTCATATTCGGACGGTGTTAACAGCTGCTCAAGGCAATGGGCCATCTCGGTGCGGCTTTGCGCGCTCAAGAGATGGTCGAGTAACGTGATCTGTTCGGGATTGTTTGTATTCATGTACTAGTATGCTATAACATTTTACGCTAGAGTCAAGCCTAGTTTTTAAGGACCGATTCGGTGTTAAACTGGCGCTCGCTTTTTTGCACGAAAATCTAAACGGAATGCCAGCATGTTGTTGATGATCGATAATTATGACTCCTTCACCTATACCCTGGTGAACTATTTAGAGTTCCTGTCGATTGACGTCGTGGTTAAACTTAACGATGAAATCGATCTGGCTGGTATCGCAGCCCTGGCGCCGGATCAGATCATGATTTCGCCGGGACCCGGCACGCCCGATCAGGCTGGGATATCTCTGGCCGTGATCCAACACTTTGCCAGTCAGCTGCCGATCTTTGGCGTCTGCTTAGGTTGTCAGGCTCTGGGCCAGGCCTTTGGTGCCAAAGTGGTGCAGGCTAAGCAGGTCATGCACGGCAAAACGTCGGCCATCCATCATCGTCAACAGGGGGTCTTTGTCGATCTGCCGTCACCCTTTAGCGCGACGCGTTACCATTCCCTAGCCTTAGAACAGATTTCGTTGCCGGCCTGTCTTGAAGTGACGGCCTGGACTGAAGATGAACAGGGTGGTCTGGACGAAATAATGGCGATCCGGCACACTGACTTCCAGTTGGAGGCGGTACAGTTTCATCCCGAGTCGATTTTAACCGAACAGGGTCTGGCGTTATTAAACAACTTTGTCAGCCGATAACCGGTCAGGGCGATTCCTGACCTCAGCGAGGTGTTATGGATATTAAACAAGCACTGGTGCGTATTGCCAGTCACGGTCACCTAAGTCACCCGGAAATGAGCGATGTGATGCGCTCCATTATGACCGGAGAATGCACCGATGCTCAGATTGGCGCCTTCCTCATGGGTTTGCGTATGAAAGGCGAGACAGTAGAGGAAATTACCGGCGCGGTGACCATTATGCGCGAACTGTCTACCAAGGTAGCGGTGACGGCTGAGCATTTGGTGGATACCTGCGGCACCGGCGGGTCCGGTCAAAAACTCTTTAATGTCTCAACGGCCAGTGCCTTTGTCGCGGCAGCGGCCGGCGCTCATGTCGCTAAGCACGGCAACCGGGGCGTGTCGTCGAGCTTCGGCAGCGCCGACCTGCTCGAGGCGGCCGGCGTTAATCTGGCCTTGCCGCCGGCCGCGATCGCCCGGTCCATCGCCACGGTCGGGGTTGGTTTTATGTTTGCTCAAGCCCATCACAGTGCCATGCGCTATGCCATTGGCCCGCGCAAAGAACTGGGTACCCGTACCATCTTTAATATGCTGGGCCCGCTGACCAATCCCGCCGGTGTTACGCGTCAGGTGGTCGGCGTTTTTAACGCGGAGCTCTGCGAGCCGTTGGCCCTGGCCCTTAAGCAGCTTGGCAGTGAGCATGTCATGGTGGTGCACTCATTAGACGGTCATGACGAGTTCAGCCTGGCCGCGCCAACCTTTGTCGCGGAGCTGAAGGATGGTCAGGTGCGCACCTACACCGTGCAGCCAGAAGATTTTGGCCTGGCGATGCAAGGCATGGTCGGTTTGTCGGCCGACGGAGTGGCTGGTAGTCTGGCGCTGATCAAATCAGTATTCGATGGTACCGGTGATGAGGCCAGTGGCCGTGCCGCGGATCTGATTGCACTGAATGCCGGGGCGGCCATCTATGTTTCCGGCGTGGCCACCAGCTTTGCGCACGGTGTTAGCATGGCCGAAGATGCCATTGCCTCGGGCTTGGCCTACGAAAAGTTGCGCGAGTTTGTCCTCTTTAGTCAGAGTGCCAGTTAGCCTTTGTATGGGTCGAGCGGCTCAAAATAAGCTGCCTAGGCTCATTCTGGGTCGCGCTCGGCCCGCCCTATAGACCTCTAATTTGGTAACCCAATGAACAACAGACCGACCATCTTGAACGACATACTGGATCGCAAAGTACAGGAGATTCAGCAGCGCAAGCGCATTAAATCGATGCGCGACCTGGAACAGGAATTTGACCGCTACGCGCCGCCGCGTGGCTTTACTCAAGCGTTGCTCAGCAAGATTGACCAGGGACAAGCGGCGGTGATTGCCGAAATTAAGAAAGCCTCACCGAGCAAGGGGGTCTTGCGCGATCCGTTTATTCCCCAGGCCATCGCCGAAAGCTATGAGCGCGGTGGCGCGGCCTGTCTATCGGTGTTGACCGATGCAGACTTTTTTCAGGGCCATGAAGATTATCTGATCCAGGTACGCAACACAGTCGGCCTACCGGTGATTCGCAAAGACTTTTTGATCCACCCCTATCAGATCGCCGAAGCCAAGGCGATTGGCGCAGACTGTGTCCTCCTGATCGTCTCGGCTTTGGATCCGCATCAGCTGCGCGACCTGCATGCGCAGGCCATCGCCTATGGCATGGAGGTGCTGATTGAGGTGCACGATGCGGCCGAACTGCGGGTTGCCCTGACCGTCGACAATCGCCTTATTGGAGTCAACAATCGTAATCTGCATACCTTTGAGGTGTCCTTGCAAACCACTTTGGCGCTAAAAGAAATGCTCGACGCCGATCGTTTGCTGGTGACTGAGAGCGGTATTTTGAGCGGCGCCGATGTTCGTCTGATGCGTGACAATCATATCCACGCCTATCTGGTTGGCGAAGCCTTTATGCGGGCCGATCAACCGGGCGAAAAACTTGCCGAACTGTTTGGAGATTACTAATGTTACCGATCGTACAAATTCTGTTGGTACTCGGGGTTGTGATGGCCGCGGTGCTGTTCATAACCTCACGCAACCCGAGCCGGGTGACCGAAGAGCAGCAGGCCAATTACAGTAAATGGTTCCGCATTCTCGTGCCGATCATGCTGATTGCTGCGGCCATTAAGTATTTTATGGGCTAGCGCCGCACTCTGCCAAGGCCAAGCGGCTTGGGACTGTTATCGAAGCAAAAAAAAGCGCACTCAGTCTAGACTGAGCGCGCTTTTTTAGTGCCTAAAGCTGCGGCGGTGTTAGCCGCCGGCGGGCTTATTCCGAACGCCGTCGCGGTGCTGGCTTACGATCGCTGCTGCCGCTGCTATCACGACGTGGGCTGGGCTTGCGCTCTGCGCCGCCTGCTGGGGTCGACTCAGACCACTCACGGATATTCAACGGTCGACCCTTGACTCGGGTCTTCTGCAGATGTTGCAGAATATCGGCCGGCATACCTTTGGGTAAATCCACCAGGGTGAAGGTGTCCTTGATGGTGATATTGTTGATAAAGCGACCTTCAATGCCGCCCTCATTGGCAATGGCACCGACGATGGAGCCGGCTTCGACGCCATCTTGACGACCAATGTCGAGGCGGTAGGTGCTGGCATCGTAGCTCAGTTCACGTTTGCGACCCGGCGCACTGTCGGAACGTGGGCGGCTTGGCCGTCCTTCGCCACGATCACCACGATCATTGCTTTCCCGACTGCGCTGGTGCACGACGGGATCTTTTGGGATCTGCAATGGCTTGTCTTCTTGCGCCATCTTAGCCAGAGCGGCAGCGATGTCGAGCATATCGACGTCTTCGTCTTCGGCTTCGATCCAGCTGGTCACCATGGCTTTGAAGTAATCCAAGGAGCCCTTTTCAACGAGCTCGGACACGCTGGCTTTAAACTGTTCGGCCCGGTATTCACCTAACTGTGCCGCTGACGGCATAGGATAGTCTTTCAGGACCGATTTGGTGGCCCGTTCGATATCGCGCAGGATACGCTGTTCACGTGGCTTAACAAAGAGGATCGCCTTACCACTGCGGCCGGCTCGACCGGTCCGGCCGATACGGTGGGTATAGGTCTCTACATCGCCCGGGATGTCCCAGTTGATGACGTGGGTGATCCGTTCAATATCCAAACCGCGCGCTGCAACGTCGGTCGCGATCAGAATGTCCAACTTGCCGCCGCGCATAGAATTGAGTATGTCTTCACGTTGCTTCTGGGCCACTTCACCACTCAGGGCGGTGGCGGCATAGCCGCGCGCCGACAATTTTTCCGACAAGAACTGGCATTCCACTCGCGTCCGCACAAAGATAATAATAGCGTTCCACTCTTCCACTTCTAGTAAGCGGGTCAGCGCTTCCAGCTTGTCCAGACCCTGAGCACGCCAAACAAACTGGTCGATGCGGCTCTGTTCTTGGCTGCTGGCCTTGATTTCGATCTTGATCGGATCTTTCTGATAGCGGTCGGTAATGCGCTTAATCTGGCCGGGCATGGTGGCCGAAAACATCGCCGTCTGCTTATCTTCTGGGGTGTGTTCCAGAATCCAGTTGATGTCTTCGATAAAGCCCATACGCAGCATTTCATCGGCTTCGTCGAGCACCATATGCTTCAGATCGGACAGATCTAGGGTACCGCGACGCAAATGGTCCATCACGCGACCCGGTGTGCCGACAATAACCTGAGGATTCTGTTTCAGGGCGCGTAGCTGGTTACGCATGTCGGTGCCGCCGTAGATCGGCAGTACTTGAAAGCCTTTTACGCCGCGCGCATACACCTGAAAGGCTTCGGCAACCTGGATCGCCAACTCGCGAGTTGGACACAGAACCAGGGCTTGAGGGGTGTTTAAGCTGGTGTCGATCTTGCACAGCAGGGGCAGCGAGAACGCGGCGGTTTTGCCGGTTCCAGTCTGTGCCAAGCCGAGTACGTCACGACCTTCCATCAGGGATTTAATTGCTTGGCTTTGAATCGGGGTAGGGCTTTCATAACCCAGAGATTCCAGCGTAGTCAAAATAGCAGGCGTTAGGCCCAGGTCGGCAAAGGTGATGTTTTCAGACATGTAAAATTCTCGATCAAATAAGTGCCGTACTCAATGTAAGCACTAAAGGGTGATTCCGGTGGCAGGCCATCCAGGTCGATTCCAGCGTCAAAGCTGGTGCGGTGTATAAAAAAACCGCGCAAAGGTGAAGGCAGGCTGCGCCCCGTGTCGCATCTGATTGCGAATAACCCTGTAGATCGTCATGAAAAACAAAATGCTCATTGCTGAGCTGCACAATTGCAGGCTGGGTCACCTTGGCGGCGCGGAGTATACAGATCCTGTATAATATTGTCTGTTTATTTTTGCAGCGCTGGCTAGATTGGCAGCGCCAGGACCTAAAAGGTTCCCGGCAGCAGGTGACTGCGATTAATCTTGCTTAGCTGTCGTTCGCCACAGAATGCCATCGTCAGATCCAATTCCTTATGGATAATCTCTAAGGTGGTAGTAACCCCCTGTTCACCCATGGCACCGAGCCCATAGAGAAAGGCCCGGCCGATGTAAGTGCCCTTAGCGCCAAGAGCCACCGCTTTGAGCACGTCCTGGCCACTGCGAATGCCACCGTCCATATGAACTTCAATCTGATCGCCGACGGCATCGACGATGGCCGCCAGTTGTGAGATCGTGGAGGGGGCACCGTCGAGCTGGCGACCGCCGTGATTGGACACGATAATGGCGTCGGCACCGGAGTCCACGGCCAGTTTGGCGTCCTCGACATCCATGATGCCTTTGAGAATTAGTTTGCCGCCCCAGCGGTCTTTGATCCATTGCACGTCCGACCAGTTGAGTTTCGGGTCAAACTGCTCGGCGGTCCAGGAGAACAGAGAGTTGACATCGCTCACCCCCTCGGCGTGACCGACCACATTACCAAAGGAATGGCGGCGGGTGCGGAGCATGCTCAGACACCAGGCCGGTCGGGTTAGAATCTGGCTCCAGCCCTTGAGCGACAAAAGCGGGTTGGTAGTCAGGCCATTGCGCACATCCTTATGGCGCTGGCCAATGATCTGTAAGTCAAGCGTCAGGACCAGGGCTGAGCAGCCGGCGGCCTGGGCTCGATTGATCAGATTTTCGGCGAACACCTTATCCTTCATAACATACATCTGAAACCAGAACGGCGCGGTGGTATGGGCGGCGACATCCTCAATGGAGCAGATGCTCATCGTCGATAGGGTAAAGGGGACACCGAATTTTTCCGCTGCCCGAGCGGCCTTAATTTCCCCATCGGGATGCTGCATGCCGGTCAGGCCGGTCGGCGCCAACGCAACCGGCATGGTGGTCTGATCGCCCACCATCGGCATGGCGGTGCTACGGTTGGTCATGTCGACTGCGATGCGTTGGCGCAACTTTATCTTCTGAAAGTCACTGGAATTTTCTCTATAGGTGGACTCGGTCCAAGAACCTGAGTCGGCATAGTCATAAAACATCCGCGGCACGCGTTTTTGAGCCTTTTTGCGCAGGTCTTCAATAGTGCAAATGGTCATAGCCACCTCGTTGCTGTTATGTCGGACTAGTATTGTGTAGGGCAAATACTGTGTCGAGCTAATGTTGGGTCGTTGAGTTGCAGTGTTGGCGAGTCTGGCTTATTTTTCAAGAGCGTCCGACCAAGAGTGCAAAAAGTCACCGGCAAGGGCGACTAAAGCCTTACGCCGTAGGGGTTTGGCCGAGTTAGCGCTGGTCTGACCAATTCCAGCGAGTGGTCTGTGGGTTTGGCACGGTTAGTCGAAATGCGGTCCCAATGCAGCCTTGGGTCTGAATCGGCGGTCGGCTCTGAGGTGGTGTCTGGCCAAAGTCTTTAGCATGCGGCGGCGTCCAGCCCGAGGTCGGCACCGGTCAATTCGTTTAACAGCCATTGTAGGGCCGGGCCGGTGGCGCCCTTACGCCAGGCCACCTGGGCCTCGAAGGTATTGCTATCAATTTTCAGTGCGATTAGTTCGCCGCGCTCTAATTCCGCCTCAATGCGGTGCTGGGGCAGGTAACCGACACCCAGCCCTGCCTTTTGGGCGGCAATTTTTTCGTCCATGCTGGCCACTGTGATTACCTTAGTCTGGCGCGTCCAGCCTAGGGTCATGGGGGTGAGCAGGAGACTTGAATCGCGCACCACGATGACGGGATAGGCGTCGATCATCGCCTCGGTGACCACGCAGGCATGGTCCGCCAGGGGATGACTGCGATTGACCGCAAACATCATGGTGACCGAGCCGAGCGTCCGGTTGTCAAAGCCCTCCTGTTTTGGATCGGTCTGAGCACTGGCAATCACCAGGTCTGCTGTGCGGTTGAGCAGGGGTTCCCAAGTGCCCGATAGGGAGCCCGTGAGCAGGTTTACCTTGATAAAGGGATGCGCCTGATTGAAGCGTTGAATTAGCGGGAAGAGGCCAGAGCTGCTAAATAGTGTGTCGATGCTTAGGGTGATGACCGGCTCCCAGCCATGGGCGATCTGTTGTGCCGAAAAGGCGAGGTTTTCGATGTCCCGTAGGATCAGGCGTCCCTCCACCAAGATTACATTGCCGGCTGCAGTAAGCTTGGCGCGATGGCCGCTGCGGTCGAACAACTTCAACCCCAAATCCTGTTCGACCTTTTGGATCGTGTAGCTGAGGGCCGAGGGGACCTTATGCAGGGCTTGTGCTGCGGCGGCAAAGCTGCCGCGCTGATCGATGGCGTCGAGCGCCTTGAGCAGGTCGAGAGTAATCGGGTTGTGTGCCATGAAGGGCCGTTGTTAGCTGGGGTAAGTGACTATATCTGGCTCCTGCCCGGATATACAAGATCGATCGGGGCATATTCCCGATCGGGCACCGCTTTCTGTCCTGCGCGCAGCGATCGGCCCTGTCTCGGCCAGGGCGCTGCGGCGACGGGGCTGGGACTGGATAGTCGGGCATAAAAAAACCGGCCGAAGCCGGTTTTCCCAGTTCTGGTCGCCTAAGTTAGGCTTGCAGAGCCTTAACGCTTGCATTTAAACGGCTCATCGTTCGGCCCGCTTTGGCCTTAGTGATGATCCCTTTACGCGCCATTCCGTCGAGGACGGGCTGCGCGGTTACCAATGCTTTACTTGCATCAACGTAATTGCCTGTTTGAATTTGGGCTAATACCTTCTTGACGTAAGTACGAACCATTGAACGCATGCTTGAATTACGAGCTCGGCGGACCACTGCCTGACGAGCGCGCTTACGAGAACCAGCTGAGTTTGCCACAGGATGCTCCTTAAATTGGTGAACGGGTGTTGATAAATTTCGAGGGCGCGATTCTAGTGATTCGAGTTGCCCCTGTCAACGAAAAGCTGTGCATCGGGGTGGTTTTAGGGCGTTAAACTTCTCATTAAACGCCACAGTTTGCCTTTTGACTGGCTTTTTTTGCGTCGCCTTGATACCTCATCCGCCCTGGGTCGCCACGAAACTGGCTTGAGCCGAACAAGTGGCGCTTGCCGCTCACCGTGCCCTGCTTGTAAACTGCGCGGCTGTTTAATTCGTCACGCAAGGACCGACCCGTGAGTCAGGCTGCCAATAGGTCCATCTTTAAAAGTTCGCTGGTGGTATCCGCTGCAACCATGGCGTCTCGGATTCTGGGTTTGGCGCGTGATATGGTGTTTGCCGCCTATTTTGGTACTGGCGGCGCCCAGGATGCGTTCGTTGCGGCCTTTAAGATACCCAATTTCTTGCGCCGTCTGTTTGCCGAGGGTGCCTTTAATCAAGCCTTTATCCCGGTCTTGTCCGAAGTGCGGCATGCCGAGGGCGACGCCAGTGTGCGGACTCTGGTCACCGCGGTGCAAATTCATTTGGCCGCCCTGGTGGGTCTGGTCACGCTAATTGCGGTACTAGCCTCGCCGTTACTGGCTTGGGTCTTTGCGCCCGGCTTTCACTCTGAGCCGGGTAAGCTGGCGCTGGTCGCGGACTTTTTGCAGCTGACCTTTCCTTATCTGTGGTTTATTTCTTTAACGGCCTTGGCCTCATCGGTACTAAACGCCTATGGCCGATTTGCCGCACCGGCTTTAACGCCGATTATTCTCAATCTGTGCCTGATCGGTTCAGCGCTGTTCTTGGCGCCGCAATTTGAGGTCGGTCAAACTGGCTTGGCCATCGGTGTATTGGTCGCGGGCTTACTGCAATGGCTGTTTTTATGGCCGGCCTTGATCAAGACCGGGGTCTGGTCGCCGCTGAGCTGGAAAACTCAGCATCCTGGGGTTAAAAAGATTCTGCTGCTGATGTTGCCGGCACTCTTTGGCGTGTCGGTCAGTCAGATCAATCTGCTGCTCGATACGGTCCTAGCCAGCTTCCTCGAAGATGGCTCCATCAGTTGGCTCTACTATTCGGACCGACTGACCGAGTTGCCCCTGGGGGTTATTGGCATCGCCATCGGCACGGTCCTGTTGCCGCGCCTGGCGACCTTGCATGCCGGTCGCGACGCGGCCCTGTTCGAGCGCACGCTGGCCTGGGCTATTCGGCTAGTCTTGTTGATTGGCTTGCCGGCGATGGTGGCACTGGTCTTGTTGCCGAATGAGTTGCTGACGCTGTTGTTTCAATATAAGAATTTTACCAGCACCGATGTTGAGCGCAGTGCTCTGAGCTTGGCCGCCTATGCTCTGGGGCTGCCGGCCTTTATGTTGATCAAAATATTGGCACCGGCCTTTTTTGCCCGCCAGAATACTCGCACCCCGGTCCGCATCGGTATCCAGGCTATGGCCTGGAATATGGTCTTCAACCTGCTGTTGATTCTGCCCTTGGCGCACGTCGGGCTGGCACTGGCGACCTCGCTGTCGGCCTGGCTCAACGCCGGCTTGCTGGCCTGGCATCTGCGCAAGGAAGGGCACTTTCCGCACTGGCCGATGCTCTGGCCGACTCTCCTGCGTACCCTAGTCGCCAGCAGCGTCATGGCTGTGGTGCTGTGGGGCATGACCCGATCCGCGGCCTTAGCCTTGCCGAGCGATTTCCTAGGCCGCGCCGAGGTGGTCGGCCTGCTAGTGGTGCTCGGTCTAGTCAGTTACAGCCTAGCGTTGTTGATGGTCGGTCTGCGACCAAAGGACATTAAGCATCCCTAATAGCGAGCAGGACAGCCAGATTCCTTTTCGGTATACTGCTCGGTCAAATTTCCCACGCTGGCCCGCCATGCGCATCTCTCGTCTGCCACTACAAGCCTTACCTGCCGCTGCCGTGACGATCGGCAGCTTTGATGGTGTGCATCTGGGCCATCAGCAAGTCATCCGCCGGCTGATCGAGCAGGCCCGGCTGCGTGCTCTGGTGTCGGTGGTGGTAACCTTCGAACCGCAGCCGCGTGAATTTTTGACGCCAGGCGATGCCCCCGCGCGACTGACCTCGCTGTCGGACAAGGCGCGGCGTTTAGCGCACCTGGGTGTCGACCATTTGGTGGTCTTGCCCTTTAATGCAGCGTTGCGCAGTTTGAGTGCCCAAGCCTTTGTTGAGCAAATCCTGCAGGACAAACTGAGCACTCGATGGCTGCAGATTGGTGACGACTTTCATTTTGGCGCCGATCGCGCCGGGAATTTCGAGTTTTTACAGCACTTCGACTTTGAAGTGACCGATCTACCCTCACTCTGTGTCGAGGGTCAGCGCATCAGCAGTACCCAGTTGCGCGACCTTATTGCTCAGCATCAGCTGACCGCGGTACCGGGCCTGTTGGGTGAACCGTACACCCTGTCTGGGCGAGTCATTTATGGCCGGCAGCTGGGGCGGACCATTGGCGTGCCCACTGCCAATCTGCTGCTGGCGCACCATCGACTGGCAACCGAGGGGGTCTTTGCCGTCACCGCCGTCATCGCTGGCCGAGTCCTGCAGGGTGTGGCCAATCTGGGCACCAAACCGACGGTGGGCGACAGCCGGTACTGGCTCGAAGTACATTTTTTTGATTTTGACGGGGTCCTTTATGGACACCGTATTTCGGTGCAGCTGCATAAGCGGCTGCGCGGGATCGAAACATTTGCTAGTCTTGACGCCCTGAAAATTCAGATTCAGCATGATATGCAAGCCGCACACGCTTGGTTTGCGCAACCTATGGAAGTGAAACGCACCGATGACTGACTATAAAGCAACCCTGAACTTGCCGCAGACGGATTTTCCGATGCGCGGTGACCTGGCCAAACGTGAACCTGTAATGCTGGCAAACTGGGAAACCAAGGGCATTTACCAGCAGATTCGCGCGGCCAGCCTGGGTCGCCCCAAGTTTATTTTGCACGATGGTCCGCCCTATGCAAACGGGCCCCTGCATATCGGTCATGCGGTGAATAAAAT
>Ga0307492_10000211_pt1 | contig 24966 bp, 15 predicted proteins | sample SI3LmetaG_FD_202365 | JGI IMG/M metagenome (GOLD analysis project Ga0307492, IMG submission 202365) | Sea-ice brine microbial communities from Beaufort Sea near Barrow, Alaska, United States - SI3L | ecosystem: Environmental > Aquatic > Marine > Coastal | place: USA: Alaska | collected 2017-05-06 | reverse complement strand
ACTTGAGCCTTTGGAAACAAGCTTTGAACAGCTTGAGCTAATAAGTGTGCGCAGGAATGACGAATAACATCTAGCCCTTCTTCATCTCTTTCTGTGATTAGTGCTAGCTCTGAATCTTTAGAAAGTATATAGCTTGTATCAACTAACTCACCATTTACACGACCAGCCAAAGCTGCTTTAGCAAGCCCAGGGCCGATATCAGCAGCGACTTGATGTACAGTGACATCCGCATCAAATTCTCGTTTACTTCCATCAGGTAAAGTAATAACAGGCATTTTTTACAACAGCTCCAAAAACAACAAAAGCACTGTATATCAGGGTTTAACCTTTAAATTACAGTGCTTTAGGCTTTGCAAATCAACCTTGCTAGAGGCAATAATTTACATTGATAAAATTCTGCCGCAAGTTTACCCAATAAGTCTCTATAAATCAAAGAGTTTCACCTGTTAAGAAACATAATCTAAGAGTTTTAATTGCCTGCGAATAATCGAAGGAGTTAATAGTAAACCTCTAAAAAGGTTTTGCAATAATGGTCACAATTTCATTTTCTTTTAGATAGAAGATTCCTTCAAAAATAAACCCATTGGTAAGCTCATTAGTGAGTGATTCAGTTAATCGAATACGGAACGTCCCATTTTCAATACAAACACGCTCTAAGATAGCGGCTGAAAAATCAAAATACCTTTTAACTATGGGGAATAACGCTTTAAACAAGCTTTCTTTTGCAGAAAAAGCGAATGTCAGTGCATGATTTTTGCTCCAAGAAAGCTCTCTAAATAACTTTATTTCATCCGTGGTAATGATTAAATGAGCGATCTCTTGCGAAACTTCTGTGTCAATCCATTGCGCCATATCGATACCCAACCATTGACTTTCAGCTCTAGTCGCAACCGCACATAACGCTTTATTACTAGTATGTGTAATAGAACCAAGAACACGATCTGGCCAAAGAGGCTCTCTATCGGCACCCGATGAAATACCGGTGGTTGGAAAACCAAGCAAATTAAGAGCAAAATGGGCAACAAATCGGCCTGCTAGATATTCTGCTTGACGTGTTTTGACCGATTTATTTATATTAGGAGGACAAATAATTGATAGTTGCTTGAATAAATCAGAATGGAAATAATGACTATCATATTTACACTGATATAGTTGATAGTATTTTGTGCTACTAATTAAGGTTGGTTGTTCGAAATTAAAAAATGGTGTGTACATTTTATCCCGAGAAATTATCCGCAAGCCAAGATTTAACTTCTCTAAACAAAATTCTTTGATCTTGTTCGAGTATGAATGTGTGATCAACATCTTCATCGAATCGAACTTTTAGCTGATTGCCAAATTTAACTTTCGATAACGATTTTTCGAATTGAGAAGGATAATTGCAATAATGATTTGAGCCACCTGTGAAAATATAAAACAATTCCGCTCCGCCATTAAGTATTTTATTTAACTCATCAACAACTTGTTTTTTTGGTGGTAATTTCCAAGTAAAAACCCCTCTAGTCTCAAAAGCAGCATTCGCTAATGACGTCTTATTATTTGTTCGTTTGAAATGGTATGTCATAATTCGATTTAACAAATTTTTAATACGAGAGAAGTCCATGAGTATCGGTAGATAGCGACACATTAGAAACTTAAAAGTTCGATACGCATAACCGTCAACAAATATTGCACCAACAACGTTAGGGTTTACTGCTGCGACTTTATGAGCGTTATCTGCGCCAGTGCAAATACCAAATAAAATAACTTTATCAATAGCGTAATTCTTTTTTATATAGTTGATTGCCATACCCACGTCTTTAATCACTTGTTCTGAGTAGTCTGCATTTGTGGAATGATTAATACTGTCGCCTATTCCCGACAAATCAAAACGAAGCGTCAAATAACCCTGTTCGGCTATTTCTCTTGAAAATTTAGTCGATAATCGAAAAGGACCCGCATGATGAACCAGTCCTGCGTTAAGAATAATCAACGCAGGTTTATTTGTGTCTATCTCTTTAGGCTCTGATATAATCCCTGTTAATGCGTTATTGGAACCAAACGTAGCCACTTTTTCACTATTCATTGGTTTAGCACACTTTCTATTTTGGTCGAGAATTCCACACTCTTAATAGCCGTTCCGACGCTTTCGAGTTTCCCCCAATTAGCGTCAAAATCAAAACTTTCTTGCGAAAAACATTTCTTCAACATGTTATCTAATGTACGGTTTGTTTTAGCTTTAAAGGTGTCTTTTTTTGTATCGGTTAAGTAATCTGCAGAATACAAACAGCTTATCCCTTCAAAAACGTTGCTACTTTTTACTAACTGCTTGTTTAGCTCTTGTCTAAGCAGTTCAGAATAGACAAAACCGAGCAATTCTAGCGCTGTTTCTTGTTTTTTTATTTTTAGAAATCGATTCTTATCTCCTAGCATTTCGACGTTAAGCCGTTCTAGTTGCAGCAGGTAATTATCACTATTAAAGATAGGATCCCATAAAATTAGCTGGTTGATATTTTTTTGCTGGTATTTATGGTGATAAACATTTAACGCAATATTTGCACCTAATCGGCATCCTACTAATGAGATACGCTTTACACCAGAAATCGCTTTTAATTCAGTGATGGCATCATCTACATTTTCACACCAAGTACGATAGTTGGCGTTCTCGAAACTGCCTGAAGAATCTCCGGTTCCGTAATAATCAAAACGAATTACATCGAATCCCAGTTCACTCCAATAGATGGCCGATTGGCAAAAAAGGCGATGTACTCGATTATATTCGTGACCAATAGGATAGCATATGACAATACCTTGATTTTTTCTTTTTACCTGATTTGCAGAATGATAAACGCCATAAATTGGTAGGCGAGAGTTTCCAAAATAGAAAGGCGTCATTAAAGTCCTTTTAGTTAACTAAGATAGTTATATACTAACGTTAAATTGCCCGAATTTGTAGATGTTTTTGCTAAGATTACAGAACATTTGAGCCATTATTATCATCGCTCAAAATTATCTTTGTATAATCGTGACCATTGCCAAGAGTTTTAAGATACATAAATTGTGTAAAAGTTAGTTATAAAGTAAGATATTTATACAGATAGTTTTAGGAGAGTTCATTTTGCAACTTAGCACTGAAGAGTTAGCATCTTTTACCCAATATGGTTTTTTGGCAAAGCGTGGATTGATTGATGAAAGCGAATGCGATACCGCAGTTGATGTCGCTTGGGATAAGTTGGCAGAACTAAAAATTGGTAAGCAGCCAGCCCAATGGAAAACTCAACCACAATTAAAGCGTAAAATGGGTGTTATTAAATTAAGAGAATCTGTTAACAGCAATCAACAGTTAAATAAACTAGCATCAAATGAGTCAGTTCGTTCAATTGTTGAACAGCTAATCGGACCAAATATTGAATGCCGTGGCGTACGCGGCGTATACCCTACCTTCCCTGTCTCTCGATTGGTTGCAAGACCTTACGAACCTCATATTGAAATGCACTCAGTACAGGTTTTTATTATGTATTATCTTGACGACGTTTCTGAAAAAAGTGGTGGGTTATATGCTTGGCCAGGCAGCCATATTCCAATTTATAAGGCATGCCGGTCAAAATTTGATTACCTACCATCTGCCGATTTCACTTCTGTTTACAATCAATATAATTTGTCAAAACCGCTCGATTTAACTGGTAATAAAGGAGATGTTATATTTTTACATCATCGTATGCTTCACAGTGGCAGTAATAATTTTAGCTCAAAGGTACGTTTTGGTATGTTAGTGGATTACACTTCTCAAAATTTTGAAGAAATTCGTCAACAACCACCAACTGATGATATCTGGGAGGATTGGAGTGAAGCTGTTCAACAAGCAGCGAAAACACAAGACGCAAAAGTTTTACCACAAAAATCCCTTGCACGGTCAATAAAAATTCAATTGATTCACGCTATAAGAAAAGCTAGAGGGATACCACCACGTGCTTACGCAGAATAAAAAGGATGATATTATTTTGAAAAATTAAAAATGCGATTTATAAAAGAACTGACTGTTCCAACCTTAGAACTAACCACTTTTTTCTGTAATTGTTTACTTTCAATTTCTTTGGCTAATTGACTTAAGTTTCCGGTTGCCATCAACATTGGGCTGATCCTTATACCGGTTACATTTTCTATCTTCCCAATCACTACGACGGCCAACATAGAATGCCCGCCAACGTTGAAAAAATTATCACTTATCGATCGTGGCTTATCATCACTTAACACCTGTTGCCAGATTTCCGCAAGCAAAACCTCTTGAGGGGTAGTTGGCTCAATAAAATCATCATCCGTTGAAGTGTTTAATGCTTGTGGATCTATCAAAGCGTTACGGTCAACTTTTCCATTTGCGGTCATTGGTAATTGGGTTAGCGGAACAAAAAATTGAGGTAACATATAATCAGGCAAATAATTGTTGAGATATAATCTGAGCTCTGTATTAGTTGGTGACAGCTCGTTTGCTTTCAACACGTAAAAAGCCACTAGTCTGGCATCGTTCTCACTACGTTTAAAAACACAAGCAACTGATTGCTTTATACTCGAGAAACTAGCCAAAGAACTCTCAATTTCACCTAGCTCTATTCGATGCCCTCTCAATTTCACCTGTGAATCTAATCGCCCTAAATATTCTAGATTTCCATCTGCGCAAAATTTCACTTTATCACCAGTACGATAAAGCCTTGGATTATTATCCTCTATTTTTATGTTTTCTATAAAGCGCTCTTGCGTCAGAGATGCACGATTTAAATAGCCTTTTGCTAGACCAGCACCGCCAATATACAATTCGCCTGGCACATTAACCGGCGTTGGTCGTAAACCACTATCAAGACAAAATAACTGAGTATTACCAATTGCTTTACCAATATATATATCGTCTTCTGGGGTAATCACCTCATAACAACTTGACCATATTGTTGTTTCCGTTGGCCCATACATATTCCATAAACTTCCGACTAAAGGTTTCAATTGGCTTGCTAAATCTTTAGATAGCGCCTCACCGCCTGTTAATGCTTTAATCCTATGATTACCCTTCCATTGTGACATGATTAATATCTGCCACAAACTCGGTGTCGCTTGCATTAGAGTCACTTTTTCTGTTTCGAGCAGCTCGATTAAAATTTTACTGTCAACGGCTGCCGATTCATCTGCGACCACGCAGGTTGCTCCATAAGATAAGGGCAGTAACATTTCTAAAATAGATATATCAAATGAAAATGTTGTTATCGAAAGTACTTTATCCTCCGCTACAATACCGGGTTTTATCGCCATATTTTGTAAAAAATGTGCTAAAGCAGCATGTTGAATTTCTACCCCCTTTGGTTTGCCCGTTGACCCAGAAGTATAAATAACATAGGCAAGTTCAAGGCCTGAATATGGGCGATTAATTGCCGTTCTATTTAAACTTTTTAGCTGAATATGGATTAAGTCAAGGCAATGTAATTTTGCATTGCTAAATTTCTCATCAGTAGAATCAGAATCAGCGAACGCTATTTTTGATTCTGTTAAAATATGTTTCACAGAAGAATCAGAAACCATAAAGGCTAAGCGCTCATCGGGGAATTCTGGATCGAGGGGTAAATAGGCTGCACCTACCTTAAAGGTCGCCAAAATAGCGACCAAAGTCGAACTTGATCGAGAGGTGGAAATACCGACTAACTCCCCAGGTACAATTCCCTGCTCGATAAGATAATACGCTAGTTGATTGCTTTGTATTTCAAGTGCAAGGTAAGTAGTATCTTTACCTAAAAAACGGATAGCTGTTTTATTAGAGTACTCTTCCACGCTTAGTTGAAAACGCTTTAACATATGATCTGATTTTAAAGGCTCCTCTTGTTCTATGCCTTGTCGACAAACTTTTTTATCCCAATCCGATCGACTATCAAGATCTTCTAAAATTTGTTCTTTTGCACTGACCATAGATGCTAAAATAACTTTCAAATTATCAAACATTTGAAGCAATGTTTGTTTCTTATAAAGAGATGTTGCATAAGTCATTTCAAGCACTATTTGAGAATCATTTTGACTGAAGAAAAATGCAATATCGGTCTTAGATGAATTCATTGCAACTTGCTTGTGACTAAAAGTCAAATTATCGACCACTAAATTACGCCGTGAAATTTGTTGAAATCCCATCAGGATCTGAAAAAGAGGTGTCCGGCTAAGGTCTCGTTCCATATTTAACTCGGCAACTAATTTTTCAAAAGGTAAACTCTGATTTTCGTGAGCGCCCAAAACTTCATTGCCTATTGAGTGGAGTGTCTGTTGAATGCTTGCTTTTGGATTTAACTGACTCCGAATCGCCAGAGTATTAGCAAAATATCCTATACTATTTTCTAGTTGAGGATTTTCACGATTGCGAATTAGTGTTCCAATCACAATATCTGTTTGATCAGTATAACGACTAATAAGAATATAAAGCGCAGTTAACAGAACCGTGTACGTGGTTGAGTGACAACTTTTTGCGAGAGCTTCAATTTGTGAAGAAAGATTGACTTGTAATTCAAAGTCGAGCGTTACTCCTGAAAAACTCTGAATTGCTGGTCTAACAAAATCGGTATTCAAATTAAGAGTTGGTAACTCACCCGAAAACTTGTCTTTCCAATACTTTAATTGACGTTCGAGTTCATCTCCGCTCAAATAATTATTTTGCCATTCACTGTAGTCAGCATACTGAATCAATTCATCTACTATTTCACAGCTACTATCCTTTCTATTTTCCAAGTAATTCTTACCAATCTCATTAATCAAATTAGTCATTGAAGTACCATCGGAAATAATATGGTGAGTCATTAAAAACAGAATATTTTTATTTTCAGATATCTGTATTAAACTAGCACGAATAAGCGGTTCTCCAAAAAGTGAAAAAGGTTCACTCGCCAATCCCCGTAAATAATCGTCTACATTTCCTCCGCTAAGATTACTTTTTTCCACGAATTTCATTTCAAGTATTAATTTTGAAACAATGCTTTGCATCGGTTTTCCATTAATGATTTTAAACTGCGTTCTTAATGATTGATGACGTTGTATCACTCTATTGAACGAATCATTAAGTCGTAATTTATCAAGCTCACCATCAATTTGGAAAGCCGCAGGCAGGTTATAAACAGATTGCTCAGGAATGAGTTGATCTAAATACCAAAGCCGTTGTTGGCTAAATGACAATTCAACAGGCTCAGCGGAATTAAGTTGTTTGATCGATTGATGAGCTTGAGTTTTGACCCCTCTTTTTTTTAGTAGCTCTGCAATACGTGCTTTTTTATCCATCTGTCTGCTCTTCCGATTCTATCGACAACCAAATTTCAGCAACTTCTTCAACTAATGCGTTATTACCCAAAAGCTCACTTAATGGCCCTTTTATTAATTGTGATATGGTCGGCGCTTCGAATATGGCTCTAATAGGTAATTCAATTTGAAAAATATCATGTAACTTAGCAACCATTTCTGTGGCAACTAAAGAATGACCACCCAACTCAAAGAAATCGTTTTCAATACCTAACGAATCAACATCAAGTAATCCAGACCAGACTTCGACCAATAGTTTTTCAGCAAAAGTATTAGCCATCACTTTTTCAAGAATGACATTTTGTTGTTCAATTGCGGGTAGCTGATTTCTATCAATTTTTCCCGATTCCGTCAATGGGATTGCTTCTAAAAAAATTAGTTGGCTAGGCAACATATAATCGGGTAATAAATCGACTAAATATGCACGTAATTCGTCTGCGTTATTACAGTTTTTGGATTCGATGAAAAGCGCAATAGCTAAACCCCTAGCAGTTTGATAAGCAACGGCTACGGATTTTTCAATTTTAACAAATTGATTAGCGGCAGATTCTATATCACCTAATTCCACTCTAAAGCCACGAATTTTTATTTGTGAATCTTTTCGACTCACCAACTCCAAATAGCCTTCTTCATTTATAAGAGCTGCGTCGCCAGTACGACAAAGTATTCTATATCTTCCATTTCCATTTTCATTTTCATTTTCATTTTCAAAAGGATTATTTAAAAATGTTTTTTGAGTTAATTCTGGTTGATTAAAATATTCTTTAGCAACACAATCGCCTGACACACACATTTCACCAATAACCCCTTTAGGAACCAATTTTAGATCATCATCTAACAAATAAATTTTTGTGTTTGCGATTGGTTTACCAATAGGTACTAATTGACTTTCAAGTTTCAAGTTGCGAGTATCAAAATATGCGGCATTAGATGAGCATTCGGTTGATCCAAACAAGTTTAGTAAAGGCACCTTCGGAAATTGAACATACCAACGTGCGATCATTTCCGGTGTTATTGGCTCCGCGCTAGTGGTCGCTAAACGTAAGCTTTTCCAATTAGAAGACTCATCGATTGCTTCTGCCTTTAGTAAAACATTGGTTAATAATGCTGGCGATGCAAGCAAATAAGACACTTTGTTAGTTATGCACGCCTTCCAGAAAAGATTAGCATCTAAGACTTCATTTCTGCCTAATATTAAGGTTGGAATCCCTTGCAACAATGCGCCAAGGATTTCCCAGTTAGAGGCAACAATCGAATATGATTTTTGTAATACCGCAACATCCGTTTGCTTAAATGGAAATTTCAGCCACATCCAGTGCAATCGATTCATCACCGACTGATGACTTATCACAACCCCTTTTGGTTTTCCTGTACTACCAGAGGTATAAACAATGTTAAACGCATCCTGTAAATTAGTTGGTTTAATTTCTTGAATATATTTATCGCTAATATTATCAATTTGATTAGTCAGACTTTCACTATCTAAACAAAATTGAATCTCGGCGTTACATTTAATATGTGCAGTCGCCTGCTGGTATATATGTACCTCGGGCTTCACGTCTTCACAAATTGATTCTAATCTCTTTTGAGGGAAGTGTGGATCGAGCGCAACATGTACTGCCCCTAATTTAGCCACCGCTAAAATCGTAGCAATCATATCTGGTCCACGTGCCAAACAGAGTGTCACCCTTTGTTGTGCTACAATTCTTTTTTTAAGTAAAATAATAGCAATTTGATTGCTCCGCTGTGCTAAATCTTTATAGGAAAGTTTTTTCTCCTCAAAAATAAACGCCGTGGCTAAAGGGTTATTTTTTACCTGTTGGGTAAACAGTAAATCAATCGTTGAATCCTCACTATTAGTTTGCGTTATGCTATTTTGAGTGAGATAGTTGCTTTCGGTACTATTAAAATTCTTCAGTAACCACTTTTGTTCACTTTGAGTAATACTCATCAAGTTTTCAATGGGTGATTCAGGTGATAAACAAATTGCCGATAAAGTTTCTACAAAATTATTCAGCATTCTACGAATTTTGCTAGGTTTGAAAATAGCGGTTAAATAGGAAAATTGAAGATAAATGCGATCGAGATGTTCTTGTGCATAAAGTGCTAAATCATATTTTTTAAAAGTAGAATCTACTTCACTAGAAGAAATTGATAAACCCTCAATATTAGGTGCTGTTTGAGGCAAATTTTGCCAATTAAACATAACTTGAAAAACCGGCGCTACACTGCTGTCGCGCGAAATATCTGCCCATTCCAACATCCAACGAAAGGGATAATTTGCGTTGCTAATACAATCACTAGAAACTTTACGGGTATCTTCTAATAAATCCTCAAAGGTAATACCTTTTTCAAAGTTAAGTCTTACTGGCAACATATTTAAAAACCAACCGACAAGATTTTCGGTTCCACTTAAAGAACGATTGGCAATCGGTGTACCTATAATGATATCTTTTTGATGAGAGTGTTGACGTAATGTTAAGTAAAATGCTGATAAAATGGTCGTGTATAAAGTCGTGCCATAACGACGACTTAATTGACGTAATTTATCTGATAATTCAGCGCTCAACAATACACTTTCACCATCACCGGAATAATCTGGTTTTGATTGACGCCGAAAATCAAGAGGTAAATCGATCACCGGTAATTGCCCGCTTAATTGTTCACGCCAAAATTTATTTTCATGCGACAAATTAGTTGAAGAAATGTTTTGCTGCTCCCATTCAATAAAATCACTAAAATGAATTTGTGGTGTCTCAAATAAATATTTCGGATTTTCCTTAAGCGCTTTATATTTATCCATTAAATCTTTAATGATAATCGCAAAACCCCACAGGTCAAAAATTATTTCTTGGTAAGTAAATACAAATTCATGATGTGAAGAAGATAAGCGAAATAATTCTAAATTAAGCAATTGGTCATTTTCTAAATGAAACGCTTTTTTACCCTTAATCTTATTAATATTATCCATATGCAAGGTTGCTTCATTTGTATTCAAATGACTCAGATCTGTCCATTCATAATCTTTTGCTCTGTCGTCGGTAAAATTTTGTGCGGGTTGACCATTGCTTTGGGTAAATCGTGTGCGCAACACTTGGTGATTTAAAACAGTTAATTGCCAAGCTTTCGCAAAGCTAGTCAAACAGAGTGTGCCTTGTATATGAATACTTCCTTGAGCGGTGTAAAATGGATTGTCAGGATCGAGTTTCCATAAATACCACAAGCCCCATTGTGCATGAGTTAACGGTCTCGATTGCTCATTCAAAGGTTCATCTGATTGACTATATGACGGCTCATTTGTTCCGGTTAATGCGGGTAACAAAGATTGATTAGCGGTTTTATTCAATTCAATTTCAAGCTGTTCCACACTGACGTTTTTCATTAAAATGGGTGCTTTAATCTGCACGCCAAATTCCTGATTAATTTGATTAACGATTTGCATAGCAAGTAATGAATCACCACCAAGTTCCAAAAAGGGATCTCGAACGCCTACTCCCTCAAAACCAAAAACCTTGCTCCAAATCATTAATAAGCGTGTTTGATCAGAATTAGTGGGTGCAAGGTACGCAACATCTAACTCAGGTCTTGATTTTTCTGGTTTAGGTAAGGCTTTGTGATCCAGTTTTCGATTGGCATTCATTGGCATTTTATCAAGCCAGATAAATCGTTGCGGTACCATATGTAGCGGTAAAATGTTTTTTAATTTCGCTCGTAATTCAGATGGTTCAATACTTTCGCTTGTGGTTATATAAGCCACTAATAACTGAATGCCTGCACCTATCATATTGCGAGCTTTTTTATCTTTCGCGGTTAACCTATCTTGATCTCGATCCAGTGTACAAACCCTAACCACACATTCTTTGACGCTTTGTTGCCTACGAACAACTGATTCAATTTCACCGAGCTCTACTCGCATACCGCGTAGTTTAACCAGATTATCTTTACGCCCAACAAAGCGCAGTTGTTGGTCTTTATCAAAGTACGCAGTATCACCGGTTCTAAATACCGGTGGATTAAACTGTTTATTAACTTTATCGGTTATATAATGACTTAAAGTTTGTTGTTCTCGTTTAAAATATCCTTCTGTTAAAAAATGACTTTGTATATAAAGCTCTCCGTGTTCCCCTTGCTCACTGGGTAATTGCTTGTCATTTAGTATTAATATATTCCTACCATCAATTGCTTTACCAATGGAAACGATTGAATCTTGACAATCTTTTTCTGTAAATTCATGATAAGTCGCCAGCACCGTTTCACTAGGACCATAGAGATTAAAAATTCGGCAATGACTATACTTCTTCCAAGCCATCGCGAGATCGCTAGGTAAAGCCTCACCAGCGAGCATCAAAAATGACAAACACTCCATATTCATTGAAGCTGAACCTTTTAGAAGATCGTCATCTAGATTTTGCTCTAAGACTTCAACAATTTGACGACAAAAACTGGGAACCACCTGTAAAACATCAGCCTTGACTCTATTAACCCATTGAATTAAAAGTAGAGGATTATAGCGTACAGCAGGTTCTTCAACGCAAAGAGTCGCGCCAAAACAGAGTGCTCCAAAAATTTCACATAACGATGCATCATAACTAGCAGATGCCCATTGAATCATCCGTTGACCGGGTGCTAAATTAAATTGTTTGGCTTGCCAAGTTAGAAACTGGCAAAAACTACGGTGAGATTGAATAATTCCTTTTGGCGTTCCAGTTGAGCCCGAGGTGAATGCAATATAAGCCAAAGGGTCGATATATTCATCAGCATCAACAATATCATTATTTTTGTTAGAATCTCCAAGTATTTCATTTAGTTGTGGGTTTTGTTCTGAGTAATCACTGAGCTTATCTAAACTGGTTAAAAGCGGAATATCTTTTGGTTGTTCGCTTTGTTTAAACGAGAAAACATAAATTTCTGCAGCCGCTAATACCGAAGACAAATTTGGGTGAGCGATGAGACAATCATCCACAATGATTGCTTTTGCATCAATCTCTTTAATGATACTAATTAAGCGCTCACTAGGGTGGCAAGGATCGAGACAAACAAAATGATTTTGGGATTTTAAAACAGCTAACTGTGAAGCGATTAGATCACGGTTAGATTGCACTAATAGAATGATTGTCGATTGTTTTTGACCAAACTTTTCTATCAAGCAATGAGCAATTTGATTACTATGGCTATTCAGGTCAGCATAGGAAATATCGTCATCACTAGTAAGAAGAGCACAAGATTGCGGATTTGCTGCAACGCATTTCTCAAAAACTTTTTCTAGTCGTAAATTTTCAAATTGGCCGATATAAGAAACCTTATCCATTATTAACTACCGAACGTCAAAGTCTTTAACCCAATGGCGACGTTCGGCTTTATAAAATGTTAATGATTTATTAATATCGTCACTGATCACTCTATCGACATCTAAAAAGTCGACCTTTTCTCTAAAAGCATTGAAAATATTTTGACCGATTTTAGACAATTTTAAGCCTTTATTAAATTCAATCGCTTGGGTAGCGTGTAATAACTCAATAGCAAAAATATAATTCGCATTTTCTCTAATTGTTTGTAATTTATAAGCTGAAGTAGCCCCCATGCTGACATGATCTTCTTGTAATTGACAAGTCGGTATCGTATCGATGCTCGCAGGAGTTGCCATCACTTTATTTTCATTAACCAAAGCGGCCGATGTGTATTGAGCAATCATCAATCCAGAGTTAAGCCCAAATTTGGCCACTAGGAAATCAGGCAAGCCTCGTTGACCTGAAAGTAGTTGATAAGTACGACGTTCAGAAACGTAAGCCAATTCACTTAATGCAATCGCTAAAAAATCTAATGTAATTGCCGTGGATTCACCATGCAACGCACCACCGAATAAAATTTCGTCTTGTTCAGGAAAAAATAAAGGGTTATCTGAAACACTATTACATTCTTTTTCGACAATATCACAAGCATAATTATATGCTTGCCTTACCGCACCATGAACCTGTGGAATACAACGAAAGGAATAAGGATCTTGTTTCGATTTGTTGCAAGTATCTAAGTCAAAATGGTTACTGCCTTCTAATAAGTGGCCTAAATTATTTGCGATTAAAGTCCGTTCAGGGTGATAAGAAGTTGTATGATAAAGCGCCTGATAAAAGGTTTTTGAAGTACTAAAAGCCTGAGCACTTAAAGAGGCAATCACATCGGCCCCTCGTACCATTTCGCCAATTTCAAGTAAAGAATCAACCGCATTGGCGTTAATATATTGAATCCCATTGGTAATTGCTAACCCTTCTTTAGGTTTTAACAACAAAGGCTCCCAACCTAAATCTTTATGCACTTCCGCAGCATCGACGATTTTACCTTTGTAATGAAACGATCCTAAGCCAATTAAGGGTAACCCCATATGTGCCAAAGGTGCTAAATCACCACTTGCGCCAACGCTGCCTTTTTTGGGAATGGTGGGAATTGCATCGTTGTTCCAGAAATCCAAAAAGCGATTGACTACATCCATTGAAATGCCGGTACTTCCCCATCGAAAGGTCAACAACTTTATAAATAAAGTGAGTCGAGAAATCCTCTCTGGAACAATTTCGCCAACGCCCACAGCATGAGAAATAACGTGGTTATATTGTAATGTTTCCATTTCTGAGTCTAAAATGCGAGTTTCACAAAGCGAACCAAAACCAGTGTTCACCCCATAGATGTGTTGGCCTTGTTTTGATTTAGTAATAACGAATTCGTGACCGGTATTAATTTTTTTTATAACGTCAGCACTTAAGGAAATTTTTGATTGCGCTTCAATAACCTCCTGAATCTCCAGCAAGGAGTAATATTTTGATGTCAGCTCGTGCCGAGAATTCGATTGTTGCATAAATTAAGCTCCTTCTTTGATTTGATTTGATTAAAACTAAACTCTAAAATTTATTATCTAAATATACGCGCTAAATTATAATATAGACGACATATCAATTATATAAAACAATTAACTAGGACAACTTATGGTAATTGTTGGCATAAAACCTAAGAATTAGCATTTAACTGAGTTAAAAGCTCTTCATGACTTTGCAACTTTTTAACCGCAGATTGACCAATTTTTCTTGCGACAAAACATAGCAAGCTTTCTATAAAAATACAATTTGCCGATAGGCTATTGGTAAAGTATTGACCGGTTGTAGGGATTTTAATGGAAATAGTCGCGTGTTGATTTAAGGGTGACATGGTTGAGTCGGTTATCGCTAATATTTTACAGCCTATTTTATTTGCCATTGCACAAATATCAACAGTTAAATTTGAATAAGGCGCTGAACTAAAAATCACTAATAAATCATTGGCTTTGACTTGACCTAGTGCGATTGCTAAACCATGCTCATATTGACCCAACGTATTAACTTGACCTCTTATAAGACACAAACCATATCTAATAACATTAGCCATCGCGGACGCTTGTTTATGTCCAAAGACAAAAATACGATTTGAATCAGCCAATAAATCGGCGGCATTTTCAAAGGTATTATCGTCTGTACTTTTAATGCATTCAATCATGTTCTCAGCAGTTGATTGAAGTTGTTTCTGCATGATTTGTTTGGCCGTTAAATTTTTTTCGGCTGATAGTTTTAACAATTTTTGACTAAAATAATTATCTCTAATTTTAGAACGCTCTTTAAATACCTTCTGAAATGATACGAAACTGTTAAAACCAAGTGATTTAGTTAATCGGGTGATAGAAGCTGGGCTAACTTGGTATATCTCGCTCAATTCAACAATATTATTAGTACAAACAGATTCAGGTCCGTCTAGCATTGCTTTTAAGCAATTCAAACTCTTAATCCCAATATCGACGTTCGTATCGCCATTTTCTATTAAAATAATCAGTTCACGAAGTTTTTTAAAATTTGGGTTGAGTTTCATTTTTTATTTTACCGAATTATTAATAGGCAAAAAAACGGCCTAACAAGTTAGACCGTTTTAATTTATAACCACATACTAATTAATTAAAGATCATAAACACCTTTCAAGTACCATGAACCACCTTCGTAGTTTGCAGCGCTTCTACGTGGATATTCAAGTCCTACGCTTAAACGGTTACTATAAGGAGCACCGATCTTGTTTACGTATGAATCAAATATATTTGAAAATCCAAGTTTCATATTAAACTCTTCATTCACTTGATAAGCGACTTCAGCGTCTACATAAAAAACAGAGTCAATCGGAGCCTTTGTACCATCTGAAAAGGAGCCACGTTCATCATCATGTTCACCGTAGTAATTTCCTCGAACCATAAAGTTCCAGTCATCACCAAACGAGGTATTTGCTGTTACAACAAAACGATGATTCGGAAAGTTATTCTCGATATTATCAATGCTACCTTGAGATACTGGATCAACAAAAGTAGATAGGCCACTTACAGGATCAAATGTTTCTACAGATGACTGGCCAGTAACCTCAATCTTATTATAGCCGTATGCTAATGAAACATTAGTCGATGTCATTTCTGACCATTCAAAATCACTAGTAAGTACAATATCGATACCTGAATGTTCAACATCTAAAGCATTAGTATAAAACGAGAAAGCTCTACCAGCAGGAGAAACAAGTCCGCCAGATCGATATATTCTGTCATCAACTGCTATCTGATAATAATCAACCGTCAAAGTAGTTGATTCACCAATGTCAGATGTTACACCAAAGCTAATACTTGTCGACTCTTCTTCTTTTAATTCCTGTCCTCCAGCTGCGACAGCGTCCGGATCCGTCGATGCTATAACACCTTCTTCAACTTGAGCGCCGGTTGTATCAAACGTTGTAATTGTAGCTTTATAATTTGCTTGACCAGGCGTTGGTGCGTGAAAACCAGTAGAAATTGCGCCACGCAAAGATGTAGAATCGGTTAAAGAAAAACGAGAAGCAATTTTCCAGTTAACGGTGGTTCCAAAATCAGAAAAGTCTTCGTAACGTAAAGCGTATTGAAAAAACAAATCACTACTTAGATCATGTTCAAGATCAGCATAAATCGCATAATTATCTCTTGAAAACTCACCGGCATCCGCCGCTGTGATTCCTTTCATACCACTAACTCCGCCACTTTCATCACCATTGGCATCAGCATAGGAATTTAACTCACCAGCTATAGTTGTATAGGTTTCTTCACGCCACTCTGCACCATATGCAAAATTGAAGTTATCTCCCATAGGTGTTGAGAAATCAGCATTAATATTAGTTTCTTCTTGCTTTAATCCGCCGGTATCGAAATCACGTTGTGGTAAAGGATTTTCAACTGTACCTAAACTTGGATTTACTGAATTATTCAAGAAATAATCTAATTCGTTCGATCCTAAGCTAACGCTAAAGTCATAATAAGTTCCACCCGAAAAGTCACCTTTTAGACCTGTAATAAAACTAAAGTCTGTTTGGTCTCCGTCTAGATAAGGAGTAAAACCAACATCTAATAAATTACCAGTGTAACCAAGTCCAGCCAAAGCAGTAATTGCGCTATTTGCACTTAAACCTAAATCATCATTAATTGGAGTACGATAAAAGAAACGATAACGACCTTCTGTAGCTCCATATCCAACGCGACCATACCAATTCATGTCGTCACCTAAGTCCACGCCCATGTTTAAAAATGTTCTTAAACCACTAGTTTCGGGTCGTCCCCATGATTGGGTAAGAGGAGCATCACCAAATGGTGTATCAGCGCCTATACCGGGCACGCCTGCGGCAACTAAAGCTGCTGCATCTGGACGCAGAATGCTTCTATCTAATGCTTCATTGTCGGTATATTCTAAACTGAAATTAGCGAAACCATTTTCGCCCATCTGCATACCTTTGTTAAATCCGAATTTTAAACTAGATTCGCCTTCGTAGTGTTGCCCGTATTGAAGCTCTACCATTCCACCGTCAGAATCATCTTTAGTGACAAAATTAATAACACCCGCAATTGCATCAGAACCATACTGCGATGCAGCGCCATCTCTTAATACTTCAACTCTCTTAAGCGCAATAGCTGGAACCATACCAACATCAGCACCATGAGCACCTTGACCAGCGGCTGGAGCAAATAGCTGAATTAATGCGCTACGGTGTCTTCTTTTACCATCAATTAATACCAAAGTTTGGTCTGGAGCAGTACCACGTAACGAAGTTGTTCTTACAAACGCGCTTCCATCACCAGTTGCGGGAGTAGCAGTATAGGAAGGAACCATCATTTTCAAGTTATCAGTTAAGTCAGCAGTGCCACCCATTGCGTTAAGGTCATCGGCACTTAAAATATCAATGGGAACGGGTGAATCAGCAATAGTTCTTGGCGCTCGGCTTCTAGAACCAATGATTAGTACTTTAGTTCCTTTATCTGCAGACACATCTACATCGGCCGCCATAACAGCCGTTGGCGTAAAAAACGCAGCTAATAGCGTCGCTATCAGCGTTTTCTTTGGTATGTTCTTCATGTTATCTTCCTCAAAACTCTTATTAATTGTTATTGAAAGTTGCCCACTTTTTCTATAGTTCACTTGCAGACCAGTATTTTTCAACAAAACACTTAATCCCTCCTTAATTGAGTGTTTACCAGATAATCGATTGGCTCGTTTCTCCTTCAATTTATTAAAAGGAAACAACAATGTCATGTTGGCCTGTTCTGCAAAGCTTATTAAAGATAAGTCGGCTCTTTGTGCCGGTATATCAAAAACAATCGACTTTTCATTTTCATCGTTATTATTTTTTTTTGCTTCAACCTGGAAACAGCAAAACACAAAAACGAAAAGTAACAGGTTTTTCAATACCTTATGCATGAATTTTCATTCTGCACATATAGAGAACGATTAACAAAGGATTTTCCGCCATACAGTTTTTATTCCAATTTTCCATTTGTACCTGTGTTTTAAAAAAATTAAAGGCTTAACTATAAAAAAAGTTCCCAATTTTGCTATAAAAACCAGTGAGATACAAGTTTCAATTGAAGTAACTAGTTATGTATAACAAGGCTGATTTTAGAATCCCAATCAAAATAGATCAAAACAGCAGTAGCGGATTTTTATTTATGACTCGTTTTATAGAGCATTAGAGGTAATTTGACCTAGTTTTAGGTCCTTAAGCAATATAAACTGTTATTTAACATTAATGTGAGTTTGAGTCTTATTTGCGCATGAACAAACACAGAATCTTTCACAATATTTACATTTCATCTAGTAAAGCGTTGTCTCGCTTAGTCTCTAGAATGGTTCCGCCCCATGAAATTGAGGACATTGTACAAGAAACTTATGTACGTTTGTGCCAAGTTGAAAATATTGAACGAATAGATTCACCTAAAGCATTTATGTATAAAACGGCACGTAACTTAGCTTTAGACTATATTAAAAGAGCCGATACAAAAAAAGTGGACCGAGTTGAAAGTCAACAGATGTTAGATGACTTGGTGAATGGCGATAATAAAATGGTTGACGAGATGTATCACTCAACCATCATCGATAAAGAGTTTAAGCATTTTTGTGATGCGGTTCGAATGCTACCGGTTCAATGTCGAAAAGTATTTGTATTAAAAAAAGTGTATGGCAATAGCCAAAAAGAAATCTCAGAACAATTAGGAATTAGTCAAAGTACTGTGGAAAAACATATATCAAATGGGTTAAAACGTTGCACCGTTTATATGAGTAATTTAAACGCAACAGTGGAATGTGATGCTATGAAAAATAGCTCAATGAGCAAAGGAGTCGCTCATGACTAACATTCAATCATTGCATCAGCGGCGAGCCTTAAAACAAAAAAATCGAGAGACTAGTAATAAGCGAATGGATGAAGCTTGTGATTGGATCACTAAGATTGATAGAAAGCTTTCTAGAAGAGAATTAAATTCACTTAGAAATTGGTTACAGCTCGATAAAAATAATCTTACTCAGTTTATGGAAGTTGCGAAAATTTGGGATAAGTCTTTAGAGCTTAATCGATTAGCGGATATATTCCCGCAAGAAACAATATCACAAAAACCAAAATCAAACTGGGCTAAAACAATTGCAGCGTCCTTTGTATTAGTTATTTCGATTAGCTTAGTTCAGGTGATGGATAACTTAACCACAGGAACCGAGCAATTAGCCGTAGTAGAAACAGACAGTAATCGTACTTTAGAGACTAAAATAGGCGAGAGTCATCAATATAAATTATCCGATGGAAGTGAAATCGTTTTAAATACAGGGACTTTAGCTGAAGTACATTTCACACCTGAATTAAGATCTATTGATTTGAAAAAAGGTGAAATTCATATCGATGTCGCTCATGACAAGTCCCGCCCGCTTCAAGTGAAAGTTGGAGATAAAATTATTCAAGCAGTCGGAACCGCTTTTAATATCCAAGTAAAAGACCAATTAATTGAGCTGATTGTTACGGACGGTGAGGTCATTGTTAAAGAAATTTTAAGCCTATCTTTCTCAGATATTCAAAAATCAGAGACTGATCTCAATATTATTAATACCACATTAACTATGACAACTAAACCTATTAACGATACACTCATGTCGGTTTCTAAAGGTGAAAAAATCGATTTATCCATGCAAGGTATCGTTAAAGAAAAAGTTATTAAAGTGCAGCCTATCGAAATTGTCGCGAGTCTATCTTGGAGGCAAGGCAACTTAGTTTTTCGAGGTGAATCATTACAGGAGGCTATGGATGAAATCAGTCGTTATAGCAATATTCATATCCAACTAGACAATGACCCTAAATTAGAAAAAATACAGATTGCAGGGATGTTTAAAACAGGTGATATAGACGGATTGTTAGGGATGTTAAAAACAAACTTTGATATTGACTATGAACATAAAGCAAATGACACTATTTATCTAAAATTTGCATCAACTAATTAAATAATAAGCTTCAATTTTAAAAAATAGAACTAGTTTAAATACTTGAAATTGAATAACAAACACGATTATGAAAATATATTTTCATAATCGTGTTTTTGTTGTTAATAACGGTTCTTCGCATTAATCTAACCACATTATTTATTTATGTGACAAAAAGATGCCCTTACAAAAACATATTAATTCAAGTCTGAGAATCGGTAAACACTCTGAAACGTTATTAATAAACCAATTATCACTCGCAAGAGCCGAAGAAAAAAAAACCGTTTATAAGTTTGGTTTTGGACAAAGTCCGTTTCCTGTTCCTAAGAAAGTGACTGAACAATTACAGCTCGCTTCTGATAGAAAAGAATATACCTCTGTACAAGGCCTAACAGAATTAAGAAACTCAATTTGTAAGTTTCATAATCAGTTGGAGAATAAAGACTGGAATCCGGAAGAAATAATTGTAGCTGGAGGTAGCAAAATACTATTATTTTGCATCATGGCTGCATTCAAAAAAGCAGAAATATTATTACCTGCTCCAAGCTGGGTTTCTTATGAGCCACAAGGTAAATTGGCAGGGCACGAAGTTAATTGGATAGAAACTAAATTTGATGATAAATGGCAATTAACCGCTGAACAACTTGAAATTTACTGCACTACACGGAATATAAATGTACCACTAATTTTGGTTCTTAATTACCCAAGTAACCCTACAGGTCAAACCTATAACGCAAAACAACTTAAAGAATTAGCCAAGGTCATGAAAAAGTATAAAGTGATTGTTATTGCGGATGAAATTTATAGCCTGTTAACTTACTCAGAACACTACCCTACACTGTCTGATTTCTATCCTGAAGGAAGTATCGTTTCATCCGGTTTATCTAAGTGGTGTGGTGCAGGAGGTTGGCGTTTAGGCTTTCATTATATCCCTAAAGAGTTAGGTGAAGATTTTAAACAAGCTGTGATCAGTGTTGCATCAGAAACCTATTCCTGCGCTCCTACACCAATCCAAGTGGCGGCAACTCACGCGTACAGCGAGACAGGAAGTGCAAGAATATTTTTAGACAAGCAAAAAAAGATACTAAACGAAATTAGCCAATATGTTACTAAAGAGTTAAACCTGGCTAATATTTCTACTCACGCTGCTCAAGGCGGATTCTATTTGTTCCCTGATTTTAGCCAGTATTCTCATGCGCTAGAAAAAATAGGGATTCATTCAGGCGAAGATTTAACCTCGAGATTGATGGAAAATATTGGCGTAGCACTTTTACCGGGTAGCGCATTTGGCATGCCTACTGAAAGTTTAACTGCCCGACTAGCTTTTGTGGATTTTGATGGCAGTCAAATATATTCAAACAACTCTAAAATAGATAAAACATCGAATTTACCAAGCACTTTTGAATTTGAAAAGATAAAGGAAGGGATACAGAAGTTGTGTCTTTGGTTTTCCAAACTAAAATAAATAAACAATGGCAAGCTTTAAACAAGCCTTTCTATTTATTATCAAAACCCTTGATAATTGTTATCCATTTGTTTGTTTCGGTTGCTTGTCCTGAGATTAGCCACCTCATATTTTATTAATCTAAGCCCTGATTGATATATCATTATTCACAACATGCTATCTTCTATTCTATCTGTTATAAAATAAAAGTCTCACAATCTATAGACATCTAAGCCTAAAGTCGATAATTTACAGCTATATCAATTATTTAACGAAAAATACACTTTTTAGGAGCACTCACTTGCTTAGACGCACAAAAATAGTCACGACACTTGGACCTGCAACAGACGACGCAGAATCTCTCGAAGCACTTTTTAAAGCTGGCGCAAATGTTGTAAGAATGAATTTTTCTCATGGTGAAGCTGAAGATCATATCAATCGAGCTAAAATTGTTCGTCAAGTGGCTAAAAAGTTAGACCTAAACATTGCGATTTTAGGTGATTTACAAGGCCCAAAAATACGAATTGCTCGATACAAGAGTAAAAAAGTCATCGTTAAAAAGGGTAACACTTACGCGTTTGATGCTGATTTAGATAGAGATGCTGGTGATGAAACACAAGTAGGCATTGATTACAGAGAGCTTCCAAAAGAATGTAAAGTTGGTGACATATTATTACTAGATGATGGGCGACTCGAATTTGAAATCACTGCCATTACCGGAATGCGAATTGATACAAATGTTTTAGTCGGTGGTGAGTTATCCAATAACAAAGGCATCAATAAAAAAGGCGGCGGATTATCTGCCCCCGCATTAACTGAAAAGGATAAGCGTGATATTAAAACAGCGGCTCTAATGCAAGTTGATTATTTGGCCGTCTCTTTTCCTCGCAGTGCGGATGATATAAAACTTGCTCAAAAGCTAGCTGAAGCTGAAGGGTTGAATGCTGGAATTATCGCTAAAATAGAGAGAGCAGAAACAGTTAATGATCCTGAAATACTCGATGATATTATAAAAGCATCTGCTGCCGTAATGGTGGCTCGAGGCGATTTAGGTGTAGAGATTGGTGATGCGGAATTAATTGGTGTTCAAAAACGAATCATCAAACGTGCTCGTAGCTTAGACAGGGCAGTAATCACAGCCACACAAATGATGGAATCAATGATTACCAATGCAATCCCGACTAGAGCTGAAGTTTTTGATGTCGCAAACGCCGTTCTTGATGGAACTGATGCGGTAATGTTATCTGCAGAAACCGCTATGGGTGATCATCCAATTAAAGTGGTAGAAGCTGTTTCTCGGGTTTGTATTGGTGCAGAAAAAGAGCCATCCAATAGAGCATCTGGGCATAGGCACGAAATTGAATGGGTTAACATTGATGATGCAGTAGCGCTAGCGACTATGTATGCGGCTAACCATCTTAATGGCATCAAGGCTATAGTCTGTTTAACCGAGTCCGGGCATACCCCATTAATCATGTCACGTATACGCAGTGGTATTCCTATTTTCGCATTGACACGTTTAACTTCAACCTATCAAAAAATGGCTCTCTATCGAGGTGTTGAATCAGTAAAATTTGACCCAACTGTTTTGGCAAGACATGATGTCAATCGATTAGCTGTTGCAGAAGTTACTAAACGACTAAACTTAAAAACAGATGATCTAGTGCTACTCACAAAAGGCGATCACATGGGAAAATTAGGTGGCACTAACGCGCTTAAATTTTTACGGGTTGGCAAAATTGTTTAGGTTTCGTAGTCATTTTTGAAATATTTCAATCTTAAATATGAAAATTACGATTATTCTAAAAAGGACAAATAATTGAATCAATCTATTCAGCCATCGCTATTAGTTATTTCGGCAATCGCGCCAAATAAGCCAGGTTTTGTAAAAGAAATTTCCGATATTATTACACGATGCGATTGTAATATTATGGAAAGCAAAATGAAATCAATGGGTAATAAATTTAGTCTTGTATTGATGGCGTCAGGTGATTGGAATTCGATTACGAAACTAGAACATAGTTTACCGAGTAAAGCACATGCTATGGGTATGACAACAATGATACAGAGAACTACATTTAAAGAACATTTAAGTCAAATGACACCTTATCGCGTGAAGATGACAACTATTGATCGGCTTGGGTTAAGTAATGGCATAACCGCATTTTTTGCCGATAAAAATATAAATATAGAAGAACTAAGCTGCAATACTTTTGACGCCCAGCAAACAGACACCAAATTAGTTCTGATAAAATTAACTATTAATATTCCACCTCATACTGATATTTCAATTTTGAGCAATGAATTTGATGATTTTTGCAATAAAGAGAAAATAGACGCTTCTTTACAACCTGCGACTTACTAAATACCAACTAGCTTAGGAAATTAACTCGAATGAAAATTGGAAATAAACGACCAAATATAAAGCTGGAAATGACTAGCGAAAAAATAATTAACTTGTCTAAACTTGGAGAAATAAATACTGTCGTTTATTTCTATCCAAAAGACAGTACTCCGGGTTGTACAACTGAAGGTCTCGATTTTTCACAACAACATGAACAATTCACAAACGCCAATACAGAAATATTCGGTGTCTCAAGAGATAGCATAAAACGACATGAGAATTTTAAAGCGAAACAGTCTTTCCCGTTTGAATTAATATCTGACCCCGAAGAAAAACTGTGTAATGCATTCGATGTTATTAAATTAAAAAAACTTTACGGTCGAGAGTATATGGGGATAGAAAGAAGTACCTTTCTATTTGATAAAACAGGAAAGTTAGTGAAAGAATGGCGAAAGATTAAAGTTAAAGGACATGTTGACGAAGTGTTGCTAGCCTGTCAAAAATTGGGTTAGCGCGGTAAAGTTAAAACTTAAACATAATCAAATTATTCTAATAAAATAAGATGGAGTTTACTGATGGGAAGAGAAATAACAGACAGAGAATATTCAGCAAAAGACTATGAACGGTTTAATCGTCGAATTCATGATCAAGTAGACAGTTTAAAATCAATCATTGAGTCTCCCAACTTTGGCGATGAACCACTAAGCATAGGTGCTGAACTTGAATTATATTTAGTAGATAAGTCTAATCAAGTTAGCCCTGTTAATTTAGAACTCTTAGCTCTCTTAAAAGATCAACAATTCCAATCAGAATTAAACCGTTTTAATTTAGAGTTAAACCTATCTCCTACTTTGGCAGAAGGAAAACCATTCAGCAATATCACAAAAGAAATGTTAACTAAGTTTAACTATCTTTGGAAAGTGGCAGAAACCCTGGATACTAAACCACTAGCAATTGGTATTTTACCAACATTAAAAAAAGAAGATTTAAATGCAGAAAATATGACGAATTTAAACCGTTATAGAGCTCTTGCCAGAGAATTATTAAAACATCGAGGTGAAGCTTTTCATATAAAAATTGACGGAGAAGAG
>Ga0307492_10000210_pt1 | contig 24988 bp, 19 predicted proteins | sample SI3LmetaG_FD_202365 | JGI IMG/M metagenome (GOLD analysis project Ga0307492, IMG submission 202365) | Sea-ice brine microbial communities from Beaufort Sea near Barrow, Alaska, United States - SI3L | ecosystem: Environmental > Aquatic > Marine > Coastal | place: USA: Alaska | collected 2017-05-06 | reverse complement strand
AGCGAGCGCGGCGTGGAGACGGCGCTTGCGCCGCCGCGCCACGACCGGCCGCCAGATCATCCCCGCGATGACATAGCCGAGCGCGGCAGCCCCCACCGACAGCACCGCCAGCCCCACCAGCACCGCCGGGGCGGCGTCGGAGAGGAACCAGCGCACCCACTCGGCCGGCGCGGCGCCGCGGTGGACCATGGCGTAGACGGTCGCGGTATCGGCATGGAAGCCGAGGAAACTGCCGATCAGCGCCGAGAGGATCAGGATCAGCGGCGTGGTCGCCGGATTGGAGAGGAAGGTCATCGCCACCGCGACGGGAATATTGCCGCGGGCCGGCACGCACAGCAGCGCCGCGCCCACGATCTGGACGCCCGGAATCAGCGCGAAGATGCCCACCAGCAGGCCCACCGCGACCCCGCGCGGCACCGAGCGGCGAGTGAAGCGCCACAGCTCCTGCCGCCGCGCCAGCGGGCGCATCCAGCGATTGCCCTCGAGCTGTTCGCGCGTGGGCATGTTCCTGCGGATCATGTCCGCAAGCCAGCTTTTCGAATGGGATCCCGTCATCGCACTGCCCTTGCAATGGGCGGGGCCGAGTCAAAGCACAAGAGGGTGGAGAAGCGGCTTTGCGACAAAGCGGGCGCGCCCGGCGGCAAGGTTCGGCGCGGCGACCTATGCCTCCGCCTCAGCCCTTCTCGCGCAGCAGCCGGGCCTTGTCGCGCTTCCAGTCGCGGTCCTTGATGGTGTTGCGCTTATCGACCGTCTGCTTGCCCCTGGCCAGCGCCAGTTCGACCTTGGCGCGGCCGGTGCGGTTGAAGTAGATCGACAGCGGCACCAGCGTCATGCCCTTGCGCTCGACCGCGCCCAGCAGCTTCTCGATCTCGCGCGCGTGGAGCAGCAGCTTGCGCGGCCGCCTGGGCTCGTGGTTCAATCGGTTGCCGTGCGAATATTCGGGGATGTTGGCGTTGACCAGCCACACCTGCCCGTCGCGCACCTCGGCATAGCTTTCGCGGATCGTCGCCTCGCCCGCGCGCAGCGCCTTGACCTCGGTGCCCGACAGCGCCAGCCCGGCCTCGAGCGTGTCCTCGACGAAATAGTCGAACCGCACGCGCCGGTTGTCGGCGACGGTCTTGACCTTGTCGAAGGCGAGGGGCTTGGGCCGGACCATAGGGGCGCGGCATTTAGGCCTATTGCGCGCGGAGGGGAAGCCGCCCGGAAACGGCGCTTGCGTGGGCGCGCACATTCCCTAAGATTACCGGTGGTTGAGAGGGTTATCGGGGTGGTCGCCTTGCGTATTTCGACAAATGGGCTGGCGCTGGCATGCGCCGCGGCATTGGGTTTGCCCGTCACCGGCGCGGCCCTGGCCGGCGATGCGGCGCCCGCTGCGCCAGCCGCCACGGCCCCCGCGCCGCCGCCCCTGTCGGCCTATGGCAAGCTGCCCGATATCGAAGATGCGGCGCTCTCTCCCGATGGCAGCCGCATCGCCATCCTCACCACGGCGCGCTCGGGCGAACGCACGATCGTGCTGATGACCGCGGATCTCGAAGCTCTGCGGCATTTCGGGATCGGCGATTTCAAGGTGCGCGGCATCGCCTGGGGCAGCAATCGGGAACTGATCGTCCAGATCGGCTCCACCGAGCGCCTGATCGGCTTCAATGTGGACAAGTTCGAATTCACCAACACCAGCATCGTCCCGGTCGAACGCGCCAAGGACACCGTCAGGGTGTTCGGCAATCGTCGCAATATCGTGAATGCGACGTTCGGCAACTACGGCGTGCGCCAGGTCGAAGGTCGCTGGTACGCCTATTACGGCGCCGTGGAACTCACCCGGATTGCCACCGCATATGAGTACAATCACGGGCGGCCGGCGCTGTACCGGGTCGACGTCGCCACCAACAAGCCGGAAAAGGTCGAGGGGCCGAGCGGCGAAGGCGGCTGGCGCGACTGGATCGTCGGCCGCGATGGCCGCGTCGCCGCGCGCCTCGATATCGACAACAACGACGGAAAATGGCGGCTGCTGTCCGCCGGACGGACGATCGCGACCGGCCAGTCCCCGCGCGGCGACATCGGCCTGATCGCGCTGGGCAAGGACGGCACCACGGTGCTTTATGCGACCCGCGACGAGAACGATGTCCGGCAATGGTTCCAGGTTCCGCTCGCCGGCGGGACGCCCACGCCCTTTTATCCCGATGTGGATATCGAGCGGCTCTACGTCGATCCGCTGAGCGGCCAGGTGCTGGGGTTCCAGCCACGCGGCGGCGACGGGCAGCCCAAGCTGTTCGACCCCGCGCACCAGTCCGCGGTCAGCAAGATCCGCAAGGCCTTCGCCAAACTCGACATGCGCTTCATCGACTTCACGCCCGACCTCAGGCGCGCGGTCGTGCGGACCAGCGGCAATGGAGACAGCGGGAGTTGGTTCATCGTGGACATCGCCAATCTCAAGGCGACGGCCATTGGTTTCGAGCGGGTCGAGGTGGGGCCCGGCCAGGTCGGTCCGATCTCGACAATCGCGTATAAGGCGGGAGACGGGCTCGAGCTGGACGGGGTTCTTACCCTGCCACCGGGGCGCGAGGCCAAGGGCCTGCCCGTGGTGATGCTGCCCCACGGCGGCCCCGCCTCGCACGACCGCGTGGCGTTCGACTGGTGGGCGCAGGCCTTCGCTTCGCGCGGATACGCCGTATTCCAGCCGAATTTCCGTGGTTCGACCAACCGGGACGACCAGTTCCGCCGCGCCGGTCACGGCGAATGGGGCGGCAAGATGCAATCCGACATTTCGGACGGCCTCGCGGCTCTCGCCGCCAGAGGCATCGTCGATCCCGAGCGCGCCTGCATCGCGGGGGCCAGCTATGGCGGCTATGCCGCGCTGGCAGGGGTGACGCTGCAGCAGGGCCTCTATCGCTGTGCGGTCGCGGTGGCGGGCGTCAGCGATCTGGGCGACATGTATGCCGAGGACTATCGCGGCAGCGGCGAGGCGCGCGTGTCGAAGATGGCTCTGCTCGAGGAGCTGGGCCCGCGCGACCGCTGGGCGGCGCGCTCGCCGCGCCGGCACGCGGCGAAGGCCGACGCGCCGGTGCTGCTGATCCACGGCAAGGACGATACCGTCGTCCCCTTCGGCCACACCCGCCGGATGGCCGATGCGCTGAAGGATGCCGGCAAGCCGGTCGAGGTGGTGACCCTTGCCAGCGAGGATCACTGGCTATCGCGCGCCGCCACGCGTCAGCAAATGCTGGCGGAAGCGGTCGCATTTGTGGAAAAGCATAACCCGCCGCACTGACCGCGCCTGTTCAAGAGCGCACGGTCGCCGCGGCGGGTGACGCGGGGGAGATGCGCTTGGACCAGCCGTCGATGCAATCGGCACCGTTCGAGATCGCGGGCGAAACCGTCGCGCCGGGCGAACGGCGCACGCTGGCCATACCGGTCAGCCGCCAGCTCACCGGTCTCGCCGCCAGTCTGGCGCTCCAGGTGCTCCACGGCGCGCGGCCCGGCCCCTGCGTGTTCGTGAGCGCGGCGATCCACGGCGACGAGATCAACGGCATTCCCATTATCCAGAAGCTGGCGCGGCAGCTCGATCCGGCCGCGATGGCCGGCACGCTCATCCTCGCCCCGGCGGTGAACATCTACGGCCTCGTCAACCACGCGCGTTACCTGCCCGACCGGCGCGATCTCAATCGCAGCTTCCCGGGCAGCGCGCGCGGATCGCTGGCCGCGCAGCTCGCCAACACCTTCCTCGAACACGTGATCGCCAAGAGCACACTCGGCATCGACCTGCATTCCGCGGCGGTGCACCGCTACAATTTGCCGCAGGTGCGGATCGGCGCCGACAATCCCTATCTGGTCGAGCTGGCAATGGCCTTCGGCGCGCCGGTCATCATCGAGAGCCCGCTGCGCGACGGGTCGATGCGCGAGCTGGCGCAGCAGCGCGGCACCCCAATGCTGCTGTTCGAGGCCGGCGAGGCGCTGCGCTTCGACCGGCTCTCGATCGACATCGGGGCCGAGGGAGTCGAACGGGTGCTCGCGCATATCGGCATGATCGAGGCCGACGACGGTCTCGCCAGCGTCGGCATCCCCGCGCGCGCCAACAGCTCGAGCTGGGTCAGGGCCCCGCGCGGGGGGATCAGTCACCGCATCCGCAAGAGCGGCGACACCGTGCACGCCGGCGAGCTGCTCGCCACGGTTACCGGCCTGTTCGGCGAGGACGCGATGGAGATGGTCAGCCCGATCGACGGGATCGTGATCGGCCACGCCACCCTGCCGGTGGTCAACCAGGGCGACGCGATCTTTCACGTGGCCCAGGTCGCCAATCTCGAGCACGCGGGCGAGGCGATCGACACCATCACCGAGGCAATCCGCGCCAGCGAGCCCGCGGGCGCGGCGCAGCCGCTGCTCGACGAGGACGAGGTTTTGTAGCCGGGCGGGAACTTGGCGGCCGCTGCGTCATCCTCTCGGCAGAGGAGACGTTTCATGCCCCAAGGCGACAAGAGCAGCTATACCGACAAGCAGAAGCGCAAGGCCGAGCACATCGAGAAAGGCTACGAGAAGCGCGGTGTGAGCAAGAAAGAGGCGGAGGCGCGCGCCTGGGCGACGGTCAACAAGGACAGCGGCGGCGGCAACAAATCGGGCTCGGGCCGCGGCAAGAAGGACACCAACGCCGCCAGCGCCCGGGGCGGCCGCGCGCACAAGTCCGGCAGCGCGGAACAGCGCAGCGCCGCCGCGCGCAAGGGCTGGGACACGCGGCGGAAGAATGCGAAGGACTAGCTTTCGAGGAGTGTTTTGAGCGTGTGGTGAGGCTTGTCGACCAGTGGATTGACCACTGTTAGTCCGCGTACGGTGAAGCCATCCTGCATGTCCTCCGACAGCAATATCGAGCAGCCACTTTCGATTGATGCAGCAAGGATCATCGAATCCCAGAACTGCAAGCGACGATTGCCTGTCAGCTCGAGTGCCAGGCGAAGGGTCGAACCTTCCGACGAGGGATTGTCGCTAGGTCTCATCCATTGGTGAACAAATGTTGTCGCCCGGTCGTTCGTCACTCCGTTGCGCTTCAGGACGACCACAAGTTCTCCCAAAACTTGAACGGGAACAACCACCTCGGCCCTATTTCGCAGCGTGCGCAAGATCTCGAACGAACGTGCCGTCTTCGCTAGATCGGCGGGTTCTCGTGAGGCTTTCGCAAGGTAGACAAGGATGTTGGTGTCGAGACTGACGCGGCTCAATCGTATAAATCCTCGCGCTTCCAAGGCTTAATCTTGATGGGAGGCTGCTGTCCGAGAAACTCAAGCAGCTCATCCAGCCTGCGTCGGCGTTCCTCGACATTGGCCGTGACGGGCGTGACCCGTGCAACGGGCCTGCCGCGGGACGTTACGGTAAAACTGTCACCACCCGACACATCGCGCAGCACTTCCGAGAAGCGCTGGTTGGCTTCGGTGGCGGTGATCAGGCGATCCATGCCAATAATCTAGGCGATAACACTAGATCACACAAGTCCCGCATGCGCCAGCGCCTCGTCAACCGCCTTCTTCGCACGCTCGGAACATTCCACCAGCGGCAAACGCACCTCCGGCGTGATCCATTCGTGCACCCGGCTGAGCGCGTATTTGACCGGCGCGGGGCTGGCGTCCCCGAACATCGCACGGTGGAGCGGATAGAGCCGGTCGTTGAGTTCGCGCGCCAGCGTCAGGTCGTCGGCGGCGCAGGCGGCCTGGAATTCGGCGCATAGTTTCGGCGCGACATTGGCCGTGACCGAAACGCACCCCGTCGCGCCGGCGGCATTGGCCATCAGCGCCAGCTCGTCTTCGCCCGAGAGCTGGCAGAAATCCTTCGAGATGCCCATGCGGTGATCGACCACGCGCGACAGATCGCCGCTGGCGTCCTTGATGCCGCGGATGCGCTCGGGGAACTTGCGCGCCAGCGCGCACACCGTCTCGGGCTCGATGTCGGTCACCGTGCGGCCGGGCACGTTGTAGAGGATGATCGGCAAGTCGCTGTTTTCAGCCAGATGGCTGAAATGCGCGATCAGCCCCGCTTGGCCCGGGCGGTTGTAATAGGGCGCCACGCAGAGCGCGGCCGCCGCGCCCGCCTTCCCGGAAAAGCGCATGTGGAGCAGCGCGTTGTTGGTGTCGTTCGAGCCGCAGCCCGCGATCACCGGGACGCGGCCGCCGGCCTGGTCGATGCAGACCTCGATCACGCGGTGATGCTCGGCGTTGGAGATGGTCGAGGCCTCGCCGGTGGTGCCGCAGGCGACCAGCGCGCTCGACCCCTGCTCGATCTGCCAGTCGATCAGCCGCCGGAACGCACGCTCGTCGAACGTTCCGTCGCGGAAAGGAGTCACCAGGGCTGGAATCGAGCCTGAGAACATTGCGTTAGCTCCGATGTCGGGTCACGAGAACGCCACGGGGGGCGTGCAAGGATGTCGTTCACCGCCTGATAAGGAGGCGCGGGGCACGATGTCCAGCATGGTTAGGACGACAGTTGGACAGTTCCTCCTCGGCGCCGCGGCGCTGATCCTGCCTGCGTCGGCGCAGGCGCAAGACGGGACCAGCTGGGACCGGGCGCGCGGCAATCTGGTGGCGCAGGGTCCGGGGCGGATGGCGCCGGTCATTTCGCAGTGGGAATATCTGACCGCGCGCGACAATCTCGGCTTCGGCGACTACGCCAATTTCGTCGCCAGCTACCCCGATTTCCCCAAGGCAGAGATCCTGCGCCGCCGCGCCGAGGCGGCGCTCGAGCGCGACAGTCCTTCTCCCGAAGCGCTTGCAATCTATTTCGCCAAGGCGCCGCCGCTGACCAATCCGGCGCGCGCGCGCCATGCGCTGGCGCTGGCGACGCTCAACCGCCCCGAGGCTTTCGCCACGGCGCGGGCCGCGTGGCGCGGCGGTACAATGAGCGGCCCGGTCGAAATCACGCTCGCCAGCCTGTTCGCCACCCGCTTCACCCCCGAGGATCACGCCGCGCGGATGGACGCGCTGATGTGGCAGAACGACGGCGAGGGCGGCGCGCGCCAGGTGCTGCGGCTGTCCGGCCCGGCGCGCGACATCGGCATGGCGCGGCTCGCTCTGGTCCAGGGGCAACTGCCCGAAGCCGCGGGCCTCACGACCCCCGCGAGCGCGCTCGGCGACCCCGGCTATGCCTACAACCTCGCGCGCTACCACCGCACCACGGGCAATCTACCCGCGGCGATATCCTTGCTCGCCAACCGCCCGCGGGCCTCGAAGCTGCCGTTCGATCAGGAGGCGATGATCGCCGAGATGCTGCGCGTGGCGCGCGGCGCGGGCGCGGATTCGGCGGCGCGCATCGCCACCTCGGCCGAGGACCTGTTCGCCCCCGGCGCGGATCTGCGCGCGTCGAGCTACAAGCTGCGCGACGACTACACCTCGCTGATGTGGCTGGGCGGGACCAAGGCGCTGTGGGAGCTGGGCGACGGGCGCCGTGCAGCCCCGTTGTTCTACCGTTACGGCGCCGCCGCAAAAACGACGCAGACGCGTTCCAAGGGCTTCTTCTGGGCCGGACGCGCGGCCGCGCGCGGCGGCGACGCGGGCGGCTCGGCACGCTACTACGGAATGGCGGCCGACTATCCCGACCGCTTCTATGGCCAGCTCGCCTTGAAGGAACTCGGCCGCCCGCAGCCCGGCTTAGCCGCCGGCACCCTCGCCGTGCCGAGCGCCGCGCAGCAGGCGGCCTTCGCCGCCCGCCCGCTGGTGCGCGCGGTGCGCGAAGTGGCGCGCGACGCGCCGTGGCGGACCGGGGTGCAGTTCTACAAGGAACTCGCCGAGCAGGCCGACACGCCCGAGGAGCTCGCGATGGTCTCCGCGCTCGCGCGCGAGATCGGACGGCGCGACCTCGCGGTGATCCTCGCCGACGCGGCGGGAAGCATCGGCCTCGGCCAGTTCGTGGCCCAGGGCTATCCGGTGGTGCCGGCGCCGGCAGGCACCGACTGGACCTTCGTCCACGCGATCTCGCGCCAGGAAAGCCAGTTCGCCGAGAACGCCATCAGCCACGCCGGGGCGCGCGGGCTGATGCAGCTGATGCCGGGCACGGCGCGCGAGCAGGCGGGCAAGATGGGGATTTCCTACTTGTCCGCCGACCTCATCGGCTCGGTCGATACCAACATCCGCCTCGGCGACGGCTATTTCGGGCGCATGATGGACTATTACGGCGGCAGCTATCCGCTGGCGGTGGCGGCCTACAACGCCGGCCCGGGCAATGTGAACAAATGGCTGCGCGCGAACGGCGATCCGCGCACCCGCGCGGTCGGCTGGATCGACTGGCTCGAGCGGATCCCGGTTTACGAGACCAAGAACTACGTCCAGCGCGTGCTCGAGAACGCCGCCGGCTACGAGCAGCTCTATCCCCAGCGCGCCCAGGCAGGGCCACCGCGGACGGTAAGCGACTTCCTGCGGTAGGCGAGGTTTCCGCCAGCGGGATTCGACCAGCTCAACACGAGCGGGTGTAGAAGAATGGCAAGGTCCGCTCGTCCTGAGCCTGTCGAAGGACGGGCCGCGATGCCTCCGAAAAGGTCAAACCTCCAGCGGCACGCCCGGTTCGTGCTTGCTGGTGCGGATGGTCAGGCTGGTCTTGACGCTCGCGACATTGGGCGCGGGCGTCAGCTTGCTGGTGAGGAATTCCTGAAAGCTCTGAAGATCGCGGCTTACGATCTTGAGAATGAAGTCGATTTCTCCGTTGAGCATGTGCACCTCGCGCACCTCGGGCAGATCGCGCATCGCCGCCTCGAAGGCGCGCAGCGATTCCTCGGCCTGGCTCTTCAGGCTGACCATGGCGAAGACGGTGATGGTGAAGCCCAGCTTGGAGGCGTCGAGATCGGCGTGATAGCCGCGAATGATGCCGTTTTCCTCCAGCGCGCGCACCCGCCGCAGGCACGGCGGCGCGGTCAGGCCTACCCGCTGCGCCAATTCGACATTGGTAATCCGCCCTTCGCCCTGCAGCTCGCGGAGCAGCTGACGGTCGATGTGGTCGAGATTAGCCATGCGATCCGGCCCCTGTCAGGCTACGCCGGCTTCTCGGCCGGCGCATGAATTTGCGCAAGCTTCGGCACGCAACCGGCAGCAGCGCAATAACTTTATTTTCATGCCATTGCGCGTCCCGCTTTGCAACGCGGGGGAAAACTTTTGTCCGGGCTGGCGCGCGTTGCGCTATGGCGCTTGAGAGAGGGAGGAGCGCGCGGCGCCGGAGTCATTTGGCGGATCGCGCCGCCGCGCTCGACAAAGGTATTCATGCATTTCGACGACCGTCTCGCCACCGTGCTGCATCACCGCGCCGCGGGCGCGCGCGCGGCGCGTGTGCAGTTCCGCCAGCTGCTCGACCTGCTCGGCGAGCCTGCCGGCAGCGCCGATCCGGGCCTGACCCGCGCCGCCTATCGCAGGCTCGAGGCGCTCGCGCCGATGATCCCGCTCGCTCAACGCGAACGGATCGCGGCCGAATGCAGCCCGCGGATCCGCAATCCCCTGCTCCTGGCCTGGTTCGCGAGGGCCGAAACCAGAGTGGCGCTCGCGGCGCTTTCGCGCGCGGCGCTCGACGAGGATCACTGGGCGAAGCTCATTCCCGAGCTGCCGATGCATGCCCGGGGCCTCCTGCGCCACCGCCGCAATCTGCCGCGCGCGGCGCAGCAGCTGCTCGACCGGCTCGGGGTGCGCGACCGCGTGCTGCCCGAACCGGGCCCGGCTCTCGACCTCGCCGATCGCGCCCCCGCCGACGCCACCTTTGGCCCGCCCGCGCTCGATCTCGGGAGCTTCGCCGAAGAAGACTACGTCCTCGCGCAACCCGAATCCGCGCCAACACCGGCTGGTGAGCACCCACGCCCGGCGAGCGTCCCCGATGCCGCGAACCTGGGCGCGCTGCTGCGCCGCATCGAGGCGTTCCAGCGCGCCCGCGGACGGCGCGGCGGCGGTGACGGGCCCGACGCACCCCGGCTGCCGCTTGGCGGCGAGGCGGCCGAGGATCGCGGCGAGCCCGCGCTGTCGGCCTTACTTTTCACCACCGACGAAAGCGGCCGGATCGACTGGGCCGAACCTGGCGCGGCGCCGCTGGTGGTGGGCACGCTGCTCGCTGCTCCCGGGACGCAGTCCTCGGGGGAATTCGCGCGCGCCTTCGCGCTGCGCCGCCCGGTGACCGGCGCCCTGGTGGAGCTGGAGGGCGCCGAGCGGATCGCGGGTCGCTGGACTCTCGATGCGGCGGCGCGTTTCGCTCCGGGAAGCGGGCGTTTCACCGGCTATGTCGGCCGCTTGCGCCGCCCCGCCGCGTCCGCCGCGGGCAGCCGCGCCGAACGCGCCGCCGACCGCGTGCGCCAGTTGCTCCACGAGCTGCGCACCCCGGTGACCGCGATCCAGGGCTTCGCGGAGGTCATCCAGCAGCAGACCGTGGGGCCCGTGCCGCATGAATACCGGGCGCTCGCGGCCGAGATCGCCAGCGATGCGGCGCGCATGCTGGCGGGCTTCGCAGAGCTGGAGCGGCTCGCCCGCCTCGAAGCCGGGACGCAGGATCTCCCCGAGGGCAGCTCCGACTTCGTCACCGTGGTGCGCCGCCAGGTCGCGCAGCTTCAGACCGTGCTGTCGCCGCGCGTTTCGCGGATCGAGGCGAACTGGGCCCTGTCCGAAGCCACCGTGCCGCTGGCGCCCGAAAGCGCCGAGCTGCTGGCGTGGCGCTTTCTCGGTACGCTGGCCGCCGCCACGGCCGCGGGCGAGAAGATGACGCTGACACTGGGGGGGGCGGCCGCCGATGTCCTGCAGCTGGCGGTCCAGCTCCCCGCGGCGCTGGCGCAATCGCCCGACGTCTTCGCCGGAGACATCCGCTCCGGCGGCGGGGCTCTCGGCACCGGGCTGCTCGGGGCCGGCTTCGCACTGCGGCTGGCGCGCGCCGAAGCGCGCGCGGCGGGCGGCGATCTCGTGCGCGAGGGGCTCGGACGGATGATCCTGACGCTGCCTCTTGGGTCGGCGTGCGCGGCACCCGAAACGCAGCCGCATCGAACCGCTGTCCGCGCGACCCGGTAATCGGCGCGGCGGTGCGCTTGCCCTGGCGGCCCGTGCCCGCTAGGCGCGCAGCCGGCCGGCGCGCAACCGGCGGGCCTGTAGCTCAGCGGTTAGAGCTGGCCGCTCATAACGGCTAGGTCGCGGGTTCGAATCCTGCCGGGCCCACCGGTCGCGCTGACATTGCTCGCTAAGGATTGCCGATCGGCACTTTAACGGCTGCTCGGCAACTTAAGGGGCGCATCAGGAGCGATTGCCGGACCGAACGCCTCCCGTCCGCTCGGCATCGCTCCCCACCTCGTCATCGCCCGCCCGATCCTCGTTGATCAACTGATTGCCATCGACGGAGTAGGTCGAGAAATGCTCACGCTCGAAATCAGCGTAGAATCCGAGCAGCCGCTTCCAGCGAATCACGGCCAGCGCGGCGTTCAGAGCATTCAGCTCACCGACCTGAATGTTAGTGGAGTAGGGATCATCGCCGCGCTGGCCGGCCATCGGGATCCGATCCCGGTCCCAGACGTGGTCGCGCATAGCCGCCGTGCTCGTGGTGACCCGGACCGTTCCCGTCAGCCCGGCGTCGGTCTCATGAAGACCCATGCCGACGTCGATGAAGCTGGTCCCGTCAGCTTCCAACCGTTCAACGATCATGGCTTTGCCCGCCGCGTCGTCCATGCAGAGGAACACGAAGTCGAAACCTTCGAGCAGCCGGAGCGTCGGCGACCCTATCCGGACCCGATGCGGCACGATGCCGCGATGGATCCGGGAATAGATGCGGTCAAAGTGGTTGACCTTCGGCCGGCGTTCGGCCAATTCCTCCCGAGACACGGCGCCCGGTGCGCGAAAGGCGTTGTGCTGGAGGAGCAGGTCGTCGTCGAAAAGATGAATGCGCGCCACCGGTGTCTTGCTGACGAGATCCAGGACGTAGCTGCCGGTCCCTCCGAGCCCCACTATAGCCACATGCTGTCCGGCCAAGCCCTCCCAGAGCTTCCCGATTCCGCTTCGGGAGGTGGCAGTGTCCACATAGTTGAAGGGCGAATCCTCAGCCGAGGCCGCCACGACGCGGCGGGTGCGCGCGGTAGCGGCCGGGTCGATCGCCATGGCATGGTTCGAGATCTGCGCCACGAAGGTGACCATCTTCTCGTGAAAGTCCGAGAACTCGCGCCCGAGAGGACGGCTGCACAGCCAATGGTCGACCTTCAGCCCGCCGCCCAGGTCTCGCCCGTGATGGGCGTGGAGCATCCCCAGCAGCGGCCGGCCTTCTCGGTCGCACGGAAGCGATCCCGCGAACCAGGCCTGATGATCGCTCGGCGGCACCGTCCGGTCGCCAGCCAGGTCGAGCCTCGACACCAGCGTCCCGCGTCGCACACGGCGGTGGTGATCGACGTAAGGCACGTCCCGCACCAGGAGATGGCCGGCAACGACGTCAACGTCGTAGCCGTCCTCCACCAGGCGCCGCAGATCAGGGCTAAGACTTATCGGTCGACGTGACACTGAACACCTCGCCCCGGCGCACCTTGATCGCCTCGCGCGAGACCAGCGACCCTTCTGGGCGGTCTGGCGGCCCACGGCGATAGGTGACGGTCAGCGAGCGCATGCCCGGGTTCGCCGGATCCGAACCGGGAAAGGCCAGCCCGACAAGATCCTCGAAGCTCACCTCCGGCCGGTCGAGGGTCACGGAGCGCCCGTTGATGACGACCGGCACCCGCTCGTTCGGCGCCGCCGCCTGGCGGACCTCGATCTGCGGCGGCCACGGGGTGGTGAGATCGACGACGCTGCCGCTTCGGATCGGGGCCTCGTCGCCTTCGATGAACAGCGACTGGTCGGAGCCGATGTCGGCGATCCCGCGGATCTCGTGCTCGGTGATGGCTGGCGCCCCCCATTCCCAAAGCAGACCATTGACGCGCAGGTGATGGATAGCGCCATCGCGGAATGTCCGGAACTCGGGCGCCGCATCCGCATCGAGACCCACCGGCTGCTCTGGCGCGAAGTGAGAAGCACGACCGCCGTGGATCCGAACGACCACCCCATCGCCAACAATGCCGGCGAGTTCGAGCACGTCGGCTGCCGTGATCGGACGGGAATCTATTTCGATCAAACGACCATCGGCAACGATGACGGTCTTATCATCCTTATCCATGTTCATAGGCTCCTTGCTGTTAGTTTCGTCATTCGATTGCCGTCCGCACCCAATGCCGTGCGGACTCGTAGAGGCGTGCGGTCGAGCGCGAGCCGGATGCCCGCTGCAGATGGATCAGACCCTCAGCGACGCGGTGCTCGACCCGATCGATGACACCCGCATCAATGGCGGCCTCGGCCAGCACCTCCGCGAGGTGAAGCGGGAGCTCGTGCGGCTCGGGCCAATGCAGTTCGACCCGACTGAGAAGCCCGAGCAGTGCAGGCGAGATCATGCTGGGATCCCGGCATTGCACGATCCAGCTAATCTGCCGGAGGTCGACCGTGCTCCTGGTCGCGAAATCCACCCACCGAGCCCCGGTGCGCGGATCGATCATCTTCGCGAGTTCGCCCTGCGTCTCGAGGTCTGCCCCGTCCAGGCCCGCAATGCTGATCACCGGGTTGGCACATCCGCTTACCGCCATTGCGAGCACCGGGAGCGAGGGAAGCACCAGGTCGGGACCGCGCGGGCGCTGCCTCAGCTGCTCGGTCCCTGCCGGGTCAGACAGATCAAGCCCGACGTGCGGCAGCCCGGCGAGCTGGGCGAGCCGCCTAGCGAAGTGGGTGCGTCCCACGCCAGCCGCTCCGCATACCAGCAGCGGCGGCAGCGTGAACCACGGCGAGGCAGCATCACCCGATCTTCGGATCGCGCGATGGACATAGGGCAGCAGCTGCGACTGCCAGCAGAATCCGAGCCCCAGATGTAGGCGAGACTGAGCCTCAGGGTCGCCGCCGCGGAGGGACAGAGGTAGAGCAAGGCCAAGCGGAACCGGAATGGATGAGAGGCTCTCCGCGACGATCATCGCGGCCGCCGTCGTCGCATCCCCTCCCCCCGTGGAGGCGACGAGAGCGCCACATTGCGAAAGCCCTTCCACCGCCGAGCCGCTCATTCGCCCCTCCAGAAGCGGAGGGGACGCCTGCCGCGCGAGGCGAGACCGCGGGTCCTTATTTCGGCTTCCGTTGCCCGCATGCCGGCGATGACCAGGCGCTCAAGGGCGACGGGTCCCTCTGCTTGGAAAAGATCACGAAATTCGTGAAAGCGGTGCTTTTGCCAACGCAGCCAGTCGAGGACCCGTTCGCGCTCCCACTTCTCGCTGAAGGACATCAGGAAGAACGGCTTCTTCTCGTCACCGCTCTGGAGGGAGAGCCCCGGCCGCTTGCTCTTCGGATCCAGGATGTAGAGGTCGATCTGGCGGCGCAAACGAATCCGCTCCTCCTCTTCGAGGCGAGCCTCTTCCGCCTCGATTGCCGCTTTCTCGGCCTCCCGTTCCGCAGCGGCGATCACCACCGAGCGGACCGCCTCCTCACCGAACAGGTAGGCCAGCCTGCCCCAGAGCGGCCAGTCGCCGGGTCGCAAACACATCCAGTCGAAGATCGAGCGAGCCCGCCCGCCGCCGACGTAGGTGCGGAGGATCACGATCTTCCCCGTTGGCTCGATGTCGGCGGGCATCGCCCGCATCAGCAGGACGGACTCGGTATCCAGATCGAGGGCCGGCCAGCAGGTCTCGCCGCAACGGTCCGGCTCGATCATCGCGGCCGCGCCGCTTGCGCCCGCGCGGCAGCCGAGACGGGAGGCACGCATCAAAGGAACCTCGTTGTGGCCGAGACTTCCTCGAAGGTCGGGCCGAGCGCCCTGGGATTTGCCGACATCCGGTAGACATTGCCGGCGAGCCAGAACTCCTCCGGCATCCGCTCATTATCGGTAACTTCGATCCACCAGCACTTGCGACCAGGATCCCATCGATAACCGCGGCCCCGGAGCAGATCCTTGACGGAGAAGTCCGCGCCGACGGCGCGAATGATCCAGCTCGGACGAGCTGCGCGCTCCAGCAGCATGGACAAGGCGGTGCGGTCATCGCCAAACCGGTGCCGCAGCAGCTGGATCACGGCGTCGACATCGGCACGGGCGCGGTGTCCGTCGTGAAACCACCCCGCCTGGCACAGAAGGAAGCCGAGACCGCGTCCGTCGAAGCCGCCCGCGCGCCAGTCGATCTGCTCCATGGAGCAAGCCCATGCCAAGCCTTCCGCGCCCGGGAGCCGGCGCTCAACCCAGCGGCGGTCGAAGCGGCTATGATGCGCGATCACGATCGACGCGGACCGGAGCAGCTTAGTCGCACACTCATCATCAATGGACCGGCCGGCCACGTCGGCATCGGTCAGGCCGGTGATTTCGGAGATCTCCGGCGGGATTGGCTTGCCCGGATCCTCGACCCATTCATAGGCTTTGTCGATGTGGGTGATCACTCCCTCCGCGTCGTAGCGGACCCGACGGATGGCGAGTTCGATGATAGCGTCACGCTCAACGTCGAGACCGGTAGTCTCCAAGTCCAGCACCAGGGCCACGTTCGGGCCCGTTCCGACGCCTTCGCCGGTGGCTCCCTCGCGGACATCGAGGCGATGCAGGATGCGGACCGCGTCTGGCGCATCATCAACGGGCGCGACATCGCACCCGCCGTTCACGTGCGGCATGGCTCATTCCTCCTATTCAAAGGTCGGTTCTTTGGCCGGCCACGGGACTCCCGCGGCCGAGGCGGATCAGGAAGACAGTCGCTGCTCGACCGTGATGTCGAGACCGGCGAGGGAAGGCCGGCGGGGCCGCCGGCCGGCTTGGGTCAAGGTGTCGACAATGGCCGGCGGGACCATCCCCAGGGTTGCTGGGCAATCGGGGTCGAAGCCGACGCGGATCTCGGCCTGCGCGGCAGCCGCCGAGCCGAAGCGCACCCGGATGCGCTCCCGCACCACGGCGGCCGACGGGGCGATCGAAGCATGGAAGGCGTGGAGAAGCTCGCCGCCCCGCGCCACCACGATGGTGGCGCTATACAAGCGCAGGCGGCGGCTGCCGGGGGCGCCATCGAACGAGCTCTCGCGATCACCGCCCGACCAAGGCTCGTCTGCCCGATCGGGGCTCGGGTCGTCGGCGAGCAGCGCGTCGATGGATGCAGGCGTAGCATCGAGGCCGAGGGAAAGGCCGTGCAGAAGGATGGCCCGGAGACAAGGCTCCCGCTCGAGGCACGCCTCCAATGCGGTGTCCCCATTGAACAACCTGCGCGTGCTCAGCAGCCACGCCATGGGATCATGGCCGACAGCCTCGCGCTGGAAACGCGCGCCCGTCTCGGCCGCCACGAGAGCGAGGCGGGTGAGCCCCCGCCGGGACGTGGAGACGACGACATCATGCACCTCGTCCGGCTCAAGCGGATCCTCGTAGCACCGGAAAGGTCCGACGACCGCCTGGTTGACCCGGGCGCTCGCGGAAGTGAGAGTAATGGCGTTCATTTGCCCTCCTCCTCGTCGCCTGGATCGACATGCGCGGCGGCGACGAACCGTTATCGCGAGCACAACATAGCTGCTGTGCAACATCGTTTCAATAGTTCTCGAAACATCGATATGACGATGGACGCGGGGAGCGTGGGTCGAGGGCACGCCTTGTTGCGGAGGCTGGGGGAGGTCTATCGTATAGGAGTGGAAAAGATGCAGGCGATCCAGATCATGAGCGCGTTGGCCCAGCAGACGCGGCTGCAGGTGTTCGCGGAACTCGCGCGCGCAGCGCCCGATGGACTATCCGCTGGAGCCATCGCGGAGCGGACAAGCACGCCTGCAAACACGATGTCCGCGCACCTTGCCATCTTATCGCGTGCGGGACTCGTCACCTCGACCCGAAGCGGGCGGAGCATCGTCTACAAGGCTGTCGAGGAAGCGGTGCGTGGCCTTGTCGCCTTCCTCGTCAACGAATGCTGCGACGGCAATCCTGAGCATTGTCAGGACATCATCGAAAACCTGCGTCTCGATCTGGGTAGCCCAAAGCCAGAGGCGACCTGACACCCCAGGCGTCTTTCCTAGTTGGTGTCACGGATCTCAAGAGCACAAGCCGACATCCCGCGCGAGCCAAAGGGACTAGGCTCCCCAGCAGCCGCTCGTGGCACTGCGGTTCTGACCAAGCGGAGCAACTGCCTATCGAAGTGAGCGACGGCCAATAAGAAACGGCAGTTAAACGGTTTTGCGAGCGAGTGCAGCCGCCCTATAACTATTGCGCGCAGGTGGTCAGCGCATTGGGAATTGCAATGAACGAGAGGGGGACGAAGGCTACGCTGCTCGCGCATGCGCGCACGACCGCTCGCTCGCTCGCCAAGCGGGCGACCACGCCGCAAGCCCGCGCCAACATGTGCCTCGACCTGCTCGCCGACATCGGTGAGCCCAGCCTGGACGTGTTCCGCCGGGCGCTGCGGGCACTCCCAGTCGACGAGCGCCACTACTGGGTCGGCACTCTCTACACCCTGCTGCTGCCGACCAGAGTTCGCCGATCGCAGGCCACCTACTTCACGCCTCCGACCGTCGCCGACGCGGTGGTGGACCTCGCTATCGACGCCGGGTTCGACATCGAGGCGGACAGCGTGCTCGATCCGGCGGCAGGCGGCGCGGCTTTCCTGTCGACCCTGGCCGGTCGCATGGCCGCCGCCGGGCTTGATCCCAATGAGGTTGCATACCGCCTCAACGGCATCGAGATCGACACGGGCCTTGCCACGCTGTCCGGGTGCCTGATCGCGGAGCGCCTGGGATCACCCCTCCGCCGCGAGGTGATCATCACCGGCGATGCGCTCCGGGTCACCATCCCGGCCTCATATGGTCTCGTGATCGCCAACCCGCCCTACGGCCGCGTCGGTCTCGACGACGTTCGTGGCAAGGCCTGGCGCAAGGTCGCGCACAGCGGACACGTGAACAAATACGCGCTCTTCGCGGAACTCTGCTTCCGGCACGCGAAACCCGGCGGGATCGTCGCGCTTGTGATCCCGTCGAGCTTCCGCGCCGGACCGCTATACGACCGCATGCGCGCATTCATCCGCTCGCAGGCGGAGGTCCTCGCCGTAGGCTCGATACCGGGCCGCGACGGCGTGTTCATCGACGTGGCGCAGGACATCAGCGTGCTGATCGCCCGAAAGGGCAAGTCGCACGACGCGGCGGCGGCCGTCCGCTTCCCTGTGGTCGGCGCGATGCCGTCGGCCGCCCCGGTCACCGAGCAGACGCTACCGTCGGAGCCGGGTGACGCCTGGCCACTACCTGCCATCGCTCCGACCCTGGTCGGCGGCTCAACGCTTGCCGACTACGGCGTGACGGCGCGCGCCGGATACTTCGTGTGGAACCGGGAGAAAGGCCGCCTCGTCGCCAAGCTCCGCCGAGGCCAGCGCGGATACCCGCTCATCTGGGCCAAGAACGTGCGGCCCGGCACAACGTGCCTGCCGCTCGGAAAGAAGAACGCGGGCACCGACTTCGTCACCTTTACCGAGGACAGCACCGCCATCGTCACCAGCGCCGCCGCAGTCATGCAGCGCACGACCAACGACAAGCAGCCCCGGCGGCTGGTCGCGGCAATGGTAGACCCGTCGGTCAAGTCGAAGTGGGGCGGCTTCGTCAGCGAGAACCACACCATCGTGCTGACCGCAGACGATCCCGAAATGCTGGACCTGGCGGTCAAGCTGCTCAACACCGCCGCTGTCGATCAGCGCTACCGCCGGGTATCAGGCACCGCCGCGGTGTCGGTGACGCTGCTGCGACAACTCGACCTTCCATCCCCGGCGGCATTTGCCGACGCGCTCGAGGAGGCCGATGGCGATTCCGAGGCCGCGGCCAGCGCCGCATACCGGCACGTGCCGGAAACGATCGACGCCTGATGTCCCGGGACCGGCCATTCCAGAAGCCGCCGGGCATGGGCCTCGACGATCGCGCCGAGCAGCGCCGGGCCACACTCGACAAGCGCCAGGCCCTGCTGTCGGAGATGGCGAAGGCGAGGGCCGCGCGCGCTCAGTCGGCGAGTTCAGCACCGACGAAGCCAGCCGTCCCCGCGCGCAAACCGCGGGACATCGAGCGATACATGGCAGCGCTCGCCGCCCAACCGTTCCACCAGTTGGCATTGAGCGAGGTGGCCGCCGTCACGCCCGCTTACCAACGTCTCGTCCGTTCGGCCGCCGAGGTCGCGTCGGACGGCTCGGTGCAGGTGGTGATGCCGTGGCCGCCGGTTCGAATATCCCCGTCCGCCATCGCCGGACTGTTGACGATCGCGGCGGTCGGCAGCGCCGACGCGGAGCGGGTAGTGTCGCAGGGCGCGAGCGAGAAGGTGCGACGCCGGTCGGACGAGGTCCGCGCGGTCGTCTTCCCCTATGCGCGCAGCACCCATGCCCAGGCCCGACAGGTGCAGGTGGACCGCCATGAGCTCGGCGCGGTCAACTTCGAGCACGTCAAGCGTTACATGAACGGCGGCGGCGATGCGGCGAAGGACTTCCACCAGGTCCTGGGTCGCGTGCGCAACCTGACCGGGCGTGCGTCGGACGGTCGCGACTATGCCGAGTTCGAGCACCCCATCCTCGATGAGATCGTCCCCCACGCGACGCCGCGCGGCGAACGGGCGGCGAACAGCACGCTCCTGTGGCGGACGCGCTCGAAGACAGACATCGGCAAGCAGAGCCGCTCGAACGAGGCAGACGACCCCGACAAGGCGGACTTCTTCCTCTACACGCTGCGCGCCGGCGAGCGGATCGGCGTGGACCTCCGCGCAATCAAGCGCAGCCCCGACCTCCTGATCCTCGACCTGACGCGGACCGCCCGCAGCAGGCTCGGATGGAACTGGGTCGAGAAGGCCGCCGAGATGGTGGCCTGCTTGCGTGACGTCCATCCCTCCACCGGCATCATTGCCATCGCCGACGACCCTTGGACCTACCGGACAGCGCGGTTCGACATCCTCGGGACGCGCCGACCTGGAAAGAACGGCAGGCAGGTCCCGGCGCCAGGCCACGTGGCCTATTCCCAGACCTCGGACATCGTTCAGCCGATCTCAACAGAACCGGCGGCGTTTGAGGGCGGCGGCCGCATCGAGGTCGACGGGTTCTTCGGCGACACGGCGCATGGGATAGAGGCGATCCGCCACCTTGCGAACAGCCTTTTGGACAGGGGCGATCCGAAGGGGGCCGACACGGCGCGGAACCTCATGGCAACCATCCGACGCACGGCTTCGTTGCCTGGATCCCTCGCAGAGCTGGGCCGCTTCATGGAACGGGAAACCTCGACGGCGGCGGCCAACGATCTGATGTCGGTCTACCGGGCGGGCGCCGACCTCGCGACGCTCGCCGATCCCCGCGGCCTGGCAAGCCAGGTGGACGCCGTCGATGGGGCGCTCGGCAAGGCACGGGAAATCATGCGGACCTTCGACGCGGCGACCCCGATGACGACGCTGCTCGAGGCGGTCTTGAAGCCGGCGGCGCGGTCGAGCTCGAAATCGGTATTTGTCTTCCGGTCGGATCTGGTTGCAGAGTTCGCTGCGGACCGCCTGCGTTTCGGAGAGCCGAAGCTCGCGCCGCGCATTGATTCTGAGTTCGTCCGGTTCGGCGGGGAGCGTGTGCTCAGGGCGGTCGCCGACCTGCCGCCCGGCGCTCGGAACCAGTTCAAACGCGTGGTCATCGTCGCGCCGACGCGGACCGCCATCCTGACCACACTCAGCCAGCCATGGCTGCCCCAGCAGGTGACCGTCCTGGCGGACGCCGACACGCTGGCGTTCGCCGCCCGAGACGCCGAGCGGCTCGCGGACGAGATCGGGATCGCGCCGCTGGCCGTCCGACTCCGCAGCTTCGCGGCGAAGGCGAACGCCAGGGTCGAGGAGATCGGCCGTCACGTCGTCCGCTTCGAGATGCCGACCGACGACATCGAGTTCCCGAACGGCACCGTGGTCGACCTCAGCGGGGGCGGTCGCGGGGAACGCAACCTCGTCGAGATCGAACTCAAGAACAAGCAGCGCATCATCGCGCGTCGAGGCACCGAGATCGTGCTGCGCGATGACGGCGCCACCACCACTTCGTTCGTGGAGCGCCCCGCCTCGGCGGTGAAGCCCGGCGACGAGGTCTGCGTGATCGGCCACAGCTTCGTCGAGCGGGCGCGCACGCTGGTGAACATCCAGGCCACCGCTTCGGAGGAGATCCGCGACTATCACGAGCTGGTGGCCGAACGGTTCGCCGCGATCCCGGAGCCGTCGATCCAGGCGAAGCTGCGGACGCTCGTCGCGCGGATGGGCGACCAGTCGGTCACAACCGAGAGGGCGCGCTACTGGATCGACCTGGCCGACGAGCTAGAAAAGCCTCTGCACGACGTGGTCCCACACGCGCCGAGCGATCGCGAGACGTTCATGCGCTTCACCGGGGCTCTCGGAATTGGCGAGCGCATGGCGAGCAACTTCTGGCGGTGGGCAGTAGTGGCGCAGCGGTCGCACCGGCTGCGCTACGGCAATGTCTTCCACGACGCCTTCCGGGGCATCCTCACCGATCCGCACGCGGCGATGGCGAGCAATCGTGACCGCACCGATCAGATACGATTGCTGCGGTCGATGGCCGAGGAGCACGTGGCCGTCGTCGACAATGTCCGGAGCTTCAGGGGATGATGAAGGGTAAGTCGAACAGCGAGCTTTCCAAGATCGACGTCGAGCTTAAGGAGGCGGTCTGCGACGCGCTGGTGAACGCGCTGGTCGGACGCGTGGCCGGCAGCGATGATCGCGGACGTCAGCTGCTCGGCAGCTCTCCGAGGCGAGGCATCTTCGCAGGGCAGCTCCTGCCACGGTTCGACACCTCGGGCCAGGCAGACGAGACGACAGACATCCGGGTCGCCGCCATTGGCGTCGACTTGATCGCGGTCGCCGGATCCGGCGCGACGATGCGCGTCACGCCGCGCTTCTCGGTATACGTCAGGGTGATCCCGGCCTGGACCGACCTGATCGCTGGCGGCGGCGAGCTCGACTTCGACTTCCGGCTGCGGGTGAACATACAGCAGCAGATCGACGACGCGATCCGGACCGAGCGCGTGCCGGCGCTCCAGGCCGCCGGCGTGGACAAGCCCGACTGGAAGGGCATGGACGAGGCCAAGCGATCAAAGGTGCGGGCGACCCGTGCGCAGATCCTGGCCGAGGTCCGGCAGAAGGCCTATGCCGCACACGACATCAAGCTGCTGACGGAGGACTTCGACACCGACGAGGCCCCGCAGCCGTCGGGCGACGTCGCCGACACCGACCTGAACACCCCCGAGGACGCGAAGCCGGCGCTTCCGCCGATCCCTAGGCTCGTCCGCGACCGCCGCGAACTGCCGCTCGGGCTCGTTGATCCCGCGCCCATACCTGGAAAGTGGACGCGGCTCGACCTGGATCTGCCGGCACTGGAGTTCGAGTGCGACGCGCCGGATACAGAACTGGCCTCGACCGTCGAGGCTTACAATCGGTCGCTCGGCGACTCGGTCGCCGCCCAGCTGGAGGCGTGGGTGACCGGACCGGGGGCGACTATCGCCTGGCGCGACGTCTCCGTTCAGCCGGGGGAGACGCTGAGCGAGGACAAGTGGCGGGCTGCGGTCACGGCGCTGTCGGCACGTCCGGTCGATCGCAACCGCCTCGTCCCGGACCTGTCCCGCGTCGTCGTGAAGGTCGAGCGTCAGACCGACTTCCTCGACCCTAGCGCGATCTCGATGCGCATCATGCTCGACAACCAGTCGCCCGAGCCGACCCCAACCGACGCGCGTGGCCGCTGCAACACGGTGTTCAACGCCGGCCTGGTGATCGAGATGCCGACCGGTGCCCACCGTCAGCTGCGGCTGGACCGTGTGGAGCCGTCCTATCGCTTCCGCGAGCACCTGGAATATCCCGCCATCGGCCTCAACTGCGGCGTCGAGGCGCGCATCGAAGGGAGCAACCTGCATCTGCGCACGACATGCGCGCCGCGCTTCGCGCAGCCCAGGATCGTCGCGCGCAACCTCGACCTGCCCTTCCAGTTCGCTGTCCTCAAGGATCCATCGTTCGACGCCTCAAGGCTGCTCGAGGTGCCGCAAGAGTATCTGGCCTGGATCGAACGTCAGGAGGCACGGCTCACGGGCACCGTCACCGCCGGTCTCGAACCGGCGGATGCCGCGATCGAGACGGCCCGGCTGCAGAAGGACATCGCGGCCCAGCGGGCGGAGGCGCGATACATACAGCGCGGTGTCGAGCTGCTGATCGCATCGAAGAAGGCCGCCGACGCACTCGCCGCCGGTGAAGGCGGGGACCGGCGGGGGCTCGCGCGACGGGCGGCGCCGTGGCGGGCATGGACTATGACCAACGAGGCTTTCGCGCTGCGCGACGCGTTCGACCCGAGCCGCGGATGGCGCCTCTTCCAGATGGCGTTCGTGCTCGCCCACGTGCCCGTCTTCGCTTCGCGCATGGATGAATGGCGCGAGGCGCACGATCCACTGCTCGACGAGGACGGCGTCAGCCTGCTCTACTTCCCCACCGGCGGCGGAAAGTCGGAGGCGTTTTACGGGACTTTGCTGTTCGCGATGTTCCTCGACCGCCTCCGTGGCAAGGACCGCGGGATCACCGCCATGATCCGCTACCCGCTCCGGCTCCTCACGCTCCAGCAGGCGCAGCGTTTGCTGAAGCTGGTCGTCAGGGCGGAGCTCGTGCGCAAGCGGCACGGCGTCGGCGCCTGGCCGTTCGAAATGGGCTTCTGGGTCGGCAGCCAGAACACACCCAACCACTACGGCGCGTTTAAGTCGGACATCCCGCTGACCAGCGACCACGACCATCCCGACGACAGCGCCCTCGACGGCGAGACCGGGGACGACCAGGAACGCGACCGCGGCCGGCGCTACGTCGACGCGCGCGAGGCGTTCGACAAGATCCCGGAATGCCCGGTCTGCGGTGAGGCCACCGGTCTCAGGCGCGACGAATCCGACGGCCAGTTCGGCAAGCGCGCCGCGATTCTCTGCTTCAACGACGCCTGCGAATGGAACAAAGCGCACGGCGGCCGCCACCCGCTGCCCTTCCTGCTCACCGACGACGCCGTCTACGCACGGGCCCCGTCGATCGTGCTCGGCACCGTCGACAAGCTGGCAATGCTCGGACAGAACACCAGCACCATCAGCAAAGTGCTGGGGATGTTCGGCCTGGCGCGGCGCATCGATCACCGCGGCAACTTCGACAACCCGCGCAGCGAGGCCGACCTCAAGCGAGATCCCGCCGCCGACCACTGCTCCAACGTCTACCCCGCCTACGACACGGGACGGCATGTCTTCCACGATCCCTTTCCGTCCCTGATAATCCAGGACGAGGCGCATCTCCTCGAGGAGAGCCTCGGCACCTTCAGCGGCCTCTTCGACACCCTGCTCGACACGACGCTCGAGGACATCGCCGACATGGCCGGAGACGCGCTCTCCGTGGCCAGACGCTGGACCGGCGACGGCTGGGGGGCGGCCCGCATGCCGAAGATCATCGCCGCGACCGCCACGATCTCGGCCCCCGAGCGCCAGCTGGAGACGCTCTACCAGCGCATTCCGCTGCGCTTCCCCTATCCGGGTCCCGACCTCTACCACTCGTTCTTCGCGGCTCCCGCAGATCCGCCCGCTGAGAACGGCGACCGCGTCGCGCTCGCCGCTTCGCTGCCGTTCGCGCAGGCACCGGAGGCGACCGCGCCGTGGATGCGTCTCTACGTCTCGCTAATGACGAACGATGCGACGCACACCGTGACGACCGTCGGCGTGCTCGCCGCCTTCCACGGCATCGTCACGTCGCTTTGGGATGGAATGCTCGACGAGGCGAAGCGTCCGCAGACGATCGCGACAATCCGCGCGGCTATCTCGCCGGGGCGCGCGGGCGACTGGCACCGCGCAGCCATCGATCGTGCCGTTGGGCTGGGCCGCGAGGCCGACATCATGGCGCTGATCGACCTGCACCGGATCGCCCTCGCATACGTGACCAACAAGAAGGGCGGCGACCAGGTGATCGACGCCCTCAGCGCGGCGGTCGAGCAGGAGCACCGGCGCATCGGCCGCGCCCACGCCGCGTTCGACAGCCGGCTGATCTCGGG
>Ga0307492_10000209_pt1 | contig 25126 bp, 25 predicted proteins | sample SI3LmetaG_FD_202365 | JGI IMG/M metagenome (GOLD analysis project Ga0307492, IMG submission 202365) | Sea-ice brine microbial communities from Beaufort Sea near Barrow, Alaska, United States - SI3L | ecosystem: Environmental > Aquatic > Marine > Coastal | place: USA: Alaska | collected 2017-05-06 | reverse complement strand
AGCAATAAGTGTCTGTAAATTAATAGGCTCTAATTTCTCAGATAATTGTTTTTGAGTAATATATTTCATACCTACAATTAGATCACAAAGTTAATGTAATTGGTATTACATCAGGTATTCTTCGGGTAGGGTCATATTTCATATCGAGCTTAACTTCGTCTATTCCCAACACTTCCATAATTGGTTCATGTATACCGATAGGCACATTTAAAACAGGTGAATTTGAAAGATACTCTTTTACTCTTAAATGTAACTCAGTCTCACCTGACCATGAACAATGTCTCAAACTATATTATTAGGATTCATTAAACCACCACCAAACCTGTTGCCACGCCTTGAGCCCAGCATGCTTGAAAATTATAGCCCCCTAGCCACCCAGTTACGTCAATCACTTCACCAATAAAATATAACCCTTCACTCTTTTTCGCTTCAAATGTTTTGGAGGATAACTCGTCAGTGTCAACTCCGCCAAGGGTAACTTCGGCCGTTCTATAGCCTTCAGTGCCATTGGGTTTTATTTGCCATTCATGAATGAAAGTATGCAGTGTTTCAATCTCTGCGTGGCTTAGCTGATTAACGGTTTTGTCTGGAATATCATTATTTTCAACTAAGCATTCAATAAAACGTTTGGGCAATAAAGTTGCGAGTAGGTTCTTTATGGATTTTTGCGCTTGATGTTGGCGCCAGTCTGCGACAACTTCATTTAAGTTGTTATCTGGTAATAAATTAATGGTGACTGCTTGGCCTGCTTGCCAAAAAGACGATATTTGTAAAATAGCAGGGCCAGATAAGCCTCGATGCGTAAATAAAATGTTTTCTTTAAAGCTGTCGCCACTATCACTCGATACTTCAGTGAAAATACTGATGCCAGACAATCCATCAAAACGGCTTTTATCATGGTCATGCAAAGTGAAAGGAACCAATGCGGCAGTTGTAGGTAGAACATTCAAACCAAACTGTTCAGCGACTTTATAACCGATAGGGCTTGCGCCAAGTTTAGGCATGGTTAAGCCACCCGATGCAACAACTAAAGACGTACATGTATAAGTCGTTTCGTGGGTGCTTACTTGATACCCCATCGAGGTTTTGGATACTGATAATACTTCGCTACGCATTTTTACTTCAACGCCAGCCCAATCACATTCGGTCATCAAAACGTTAACAATATCTTGTGCGTTATCGTCACAAAATAATTGCCCAAGTGTTTTATGGTGATAATTTACACCGTGACGATCGACGAGTTCGATGAAATCTTGGGCTGAATAACGACTAAGCGCAGATTTAATAAAATGAGGGTTCTGACAAATATAGTTTTCAGGAAGCGAATTTTCATTGGTGAAATTACAACGACCGCCGCCACTGATAAGTATTTTTCGGCCGGGCTTTTTGCCCATATCAACAACAACTACGTTTTTACCACGATAACCAGCCGTTGCAGCACACATTAAGCCAGCAGCTCCTGCACCAATAATTAACACGTCAATTTGCAAAGTACTTTCCTATGATTTTCAGTTTATTTTATTTGTCAAAAATCATTATATATTGAATAGCAGTGTTATTAAACGTGATGTTGCTTAAACAAAGATACAAAGATAAAGAAGTGCAAAGATTGTGTAAAGGTAAGAACTAATTTGTAGCAGTTGACTCTATTGCTCTCGATACTGCCAACATTTTAATTGGCGGTATTTGAACTGCTCATAAAGCAGAGATAACAATAAAGAGTTAGGTGAGTCAATGAATATTCAAAAGTACATACGTCGTATGAATAGCATGAAATTTTTAATAGTAATAACTACAGTTATCAGTCTTTCAGCCTGTGGAGGTTCTGATGACGATTCCAGCGGAGAAGGTTATGTCAAACTCTACAATACAGTTAACAATTCTCCTGCCATATATTTAACCGTAGATGAGGATTTTTCAACAAGTGATGATGATATAGAAGTCACTTATAAAGGCGTACCTTACGGTAGCTCATCAAATACAAATACCATAGAAAACGGTAATTATTTTTATGAATTAGCTTGGCAAGATGGAGACAGTACTGACAGTAGCGACCTAACCGTTGTTTATGGAGATAGCTTAAAAATTAATGACGATGCTATTCATTTAATTGTGATCAGTGAAGATATTTTAACGCCATCGGTGACAACTTATGATATCGACATTATTGATGATGACGATGACATTACTTACGATCGGTTCAATTTTAGAATTTTAAATATGCGTGCTGATAGCGAAAGTATTGACATATATTTATCTCAAGCAGATGAAACGTTTAATGAAGCTGATTTTCTTGGGCAATACGCTTATCAAGAATTGTCAGTAAATCAAAAGTTCGATCAAGACGATTATATTTTTTATGTAACCACCGCAGGAAGCACGGAAGTATTATTTCAGTCGAACGACATAAATTTCTCATACAGTGGCCAATATGTAATAGCAGTACGTGCAAACGCAGGCGTAGGTACTTCTCCCTATATGCTTGATAAAATATCTAATTCATCAATAGAGTCCTTTATTGATGCAGATTCAGAAGCCCAATTTAATGCTTATAATGCTATTTCACAACATGAACTATTACCTGAATATGAAGGGAAATTTTCTTTATATTTAAATGGTGTCGACGATTCGCCAGACATTGACGCTTTATCTATGGGAGAGCTAAGTAAGCCTGTTCTTCTCGCAAAAGGAGATTACAGTGTAGATATATCGATAGCAGATGATAGTGACCTATTATTAAAAAACCACTTACTTTCTTTAGAAAAAAACACCCATAAAACAGCCTTTTTTTACCTCGATGAAGTCGAAGTTGATGACGACGGTGACGGTAATGTGGATGAAGATGGTGATGGTATTGTTGATGAAATACGACTAGATGTGCATTCATTAGTGGTAAGTAACAGCAGTAGAAGCAGTATTTATGATCATGAAATAAAAATGATAAATTTAGTTGATAGCTCAGATTTTGGTGCATTTACTATATATTTTGTACGTAACGATGAAACCATTGAAACAGCGTTTTATAAAAGGGCGGTGAGTTTTGCTGACAGCGAATTACTATACTTAAAAAACAATACTTACCAAGTTTATGTAGTGGCCAAAGATAACAGTAGTGACATTATTTTAAAGGCATTTGAACTGATTTTAGATGAGGAGTCGAATGAGCAATTTATGATTGTTGAAGTTGATAAAACTCAACCTACAGGTTATAAAGTTAGCTTGTTTGATCAAACATTATAATGCCTGTCGTGAAGAGAATAGTGATTGATGGGGTCGAAATATCGTTCTGTAGCCGAGAAGTTTATTGCTGTAATCAGGCGGTAGTGCTTACGGGATTAGAATTTAACTTACTGTGGTTGTTAATGAATGCTTTTCCTAAAATAGTGTCTCGCGAAAGTATTGCGAAGCACATTTTTAATCGCAGCCTTGAAGCGTCTAATCGAAGTATTAGTATGCACATTTCAACGATTAGGAAAAAGCTACTGATTAACACTAAACATTCACGTATAAAGTCTTTTCGTGGCGAAGGGTATGTTTTTTTAACGCGTTAATGAAACAAAAAAGGCTTCAAATATGAAGCCTTATTTTTATTTATTTTAACTGAGCTTATGCGCTGGTCATAATACTTGTCGAGCCAACTTTAGCCATTTCTGCTAAATCTTTATCAACAAAAAATAAGGCATGTCCGTCTTGACCAACCAAGTTAATTTTATCTAATACACTTTTAAACAAGGTTTCTTCTTCGTGCTGCTCTGCAACATACCACTGTAAGAAGTTAAACGTTGAATAATCTTGGTTAGTAAATGCTTGGTGAGCTAAAGAATTGATACGCTCGGTAATATCACATTCATGTTGATATGTTTTTTCGAATATATCAGCTAACGAGTCAAACTCGTGAGGTGGAGCGTCAATTGTACCTAGAATAGGTAATGCACCTGTTTCGCTTACATAAGTGAATAAACGCGTCATGTGGTCCATTTCTTCTGCGGCATGCTTACGCATAAATATGGCTGCACCTTCAAAGCCTTTTTCTTCACACCAAGCACTCATTTGTAAGTACAAGTTTGAAGAGTAAAACTCTAAGTTAATTTGTTTATTTAGTTGTTTGACCATTTCAGGTTTTAACATGGTGGAGCCTCATTAAAAAATATGCGCAAATACTGCCTGTTTCATAAGGTTGATACAAGCTAAAAAGTGTAAATATTCGAGAATAAATAAATTAAAAATGGACTCTAAAAAAGACCATACATAGTACCTATTATTCTCTAGTTGCTTATAACGTTTTTAGAATAGCTTCAGCTGCACTTACTTCGAATGCTTTCGGTTTCTCAATATGTAAATTTGTTATTATTCCATTTTCAATGACCATAGCGTAACGTTGAGAACGTAGCCCTCCGAACCCTGCGGTTTCCATGCTTAACCCTAATGCCTTGGTATAACTGCCGTCACCATCGGCAAGCATCATGATATTTTCGGCATTTTGTGCTTCGCCCCAAGCATTCATCACAAAGGCATCGTTTACAGATAAGCAAATAATTGCGTGAACGCCTTTCGCTTTAAATTCATCAGCAGACGCAACATAGCCGGGTAAATGTGCCGCAGAACAAGTCGGTGTGAAAGCACCTGGTACAGCAAATAAAACCACTTTTTTGTTAGCAAAAAGCTCATCAGTCTTATGGGTGATCATGTTTCCATCTTTTAACTGCGATAATTTACCTGATGGCATTGGATTATTGGTTTTTATCATAAAATTCTTCTTGTTAAGTGAGTTAACTAGGTGGCTGATTCAGTGGAAGTTTAATCGCTTTACATAAAAATCCTTTGTCGTGTGAAGAACGAGCACAGTCTTTGCAAATAAAACGCGGTTTATCAACAATGTTAATAAGTTCGTGAAGACCATTTTCAATGTCTTTTTTGCTCCACTTACAAAGCGCCTTTGCCATAAAATTCCTGAAATGAATCTCATTAGTACGTTTATTTTAGAATATAGATCACAGGTATGCATTTATTTTATGTAAATATTTATAAAACGATCAATTAACTTTATCTTGTTCAGGATCTTTTTTCGAGTGTTAAGCTGATATCACTAACATGGTTATTTACATCAATAGTGATGATGTTGGCAAGTTTTTGTGCGTTACTCACTTCTTCATCAACATTACTCATCGCTCGCTCAAAAGAAGTAAAATGCTGACGTTGTAACGTTATTTGCGTTAAAGAGTCTTGTGCTACCGTGGCCGATATTTGGGCTTGTCCAGTAACCTCTAATGCTGTGTCTTGTAATTTATCTGCAATTGTCTTACTTTGTAAGCAACCACAGAAAAACCTCTATCGTGATCACCTGCTCTAGCGGCTTCAATAGCAGCATTTAAGGCAAGTAAGTGAGTTTGGTCAGCAATAGCGCCAATAACATCAACAATTGAAGTTACGCTGTCGACAGATTGAAAGAGTGAAGTTATATCTGTTTTACTTTGTTGTGCGGCTATACTGGTTGATTCACTCGCTGTCGAGCTAGAGTCATAGGTTGCCGACATTGTAGCTTGCATCCACAATGTATCAAAAGTGCAACACCAAGAAAAATATCGCGATGGGAGCATCAAGACAGAATAGACAATATGGATAAGTTAATGAAAAAACGGCCAGACTTGATGCTAATTAGAAAACAGAGTGTCGAGCACCCGTTCGGTACGATTAAGTGTTGGATGGAGATGACACATTTACTCACTCGTCGATTTAAAAACGTCCGAACCTAAATGAATCTCCATGTTCTGGCTTATAATTTCAAGCGAATGTTAAACATAATGGGTATTGAAGGGTTAATGAGCGCCATAAAGGCCAAGATATAAGGTTCTAACCTTATCTTTTTATTTTAAATTCGACTCTCATCCAAAATAAACAAACTAAGCGGTAAAACGTTTTTGAAATTTATACAAACAACAATGATTTTACAAAGGCTGCCAAACTGGAGACATTAGCATTTGAGAATTTATACTGAAAATATTTGTATGTTTTAATCTACAGCGGACATAGTTGAATAAAACCATTACGCTAACAGCTTCCTGATAGCGGACGTTCCCCATAAATAAAAACATGAGGCTTTTGATAATAACTTTTACCAATAACCAGCTCAGTCTGATTGTGAACTAAGCCATCAGAACGGCCATTTAGAATCAAGTTCAACTATCTCCTTTGATTGCAGGGTAATAGTTTACTTTCCTTTAAAATAGAGTTCTAGGATATTCTTTCTAATGGTGCCTACTTTTAAGCTGACATCATTGCAAAACATGGCTAATGAAAATTTTTCTTCTGGAAAGCGGATATAATATGTTGAAGTTCCAAGCCAGCCACCACCATGGGCAAAAGATTTTCGCCCAACGGTTTCACCAACGAACTGACCATTCGCATAGACACTTCCTCTGTTTTTATGATTACTATTTGGCTTATTCATAAGCTCCATTATTTTTATAGGCTCTTTACCAATTATAGGCGTGTAAAAGTTCTGATCCCATTTAAGTAAATCATCTAGATTGGTGTGCAAACCACCATCACCAACCCAAAATAAATTTGTCATATCAGTGATATAGTTACCACCTTTATTTTTCTTATAACCAGTAGCGCGGTTTTTTACAATCTCGACAGGATCATCACTAAAAAATGTATTGGTCATATCAAGTGGTTTGAATATTTTCTCGTCTGCATAGTCACGTAAGCTTTTACCTGATACTTCTTCAATTAGCATTGACAGTAAGAAATAAGCAAGGTTGCTATACTGCAACTTCTGCTCGGGTTTAAGAGCAAGCGGTACAGTTTTTACCACATCATAAAACTCCTTTATCGTCAGATAATCTTCATTACCCAAACGAAAATCGTCCCCTGCCACAGATTTGAGGTCAATACTATTTTTTGCTTTTTGACCCTCATATGAGCCAGCGATCAGGTCGTAATCACCCATACCACTATAATGACCGAGCATAGACCGAACAGTAACTATTTCGCCATAATCATTTAGCTCTTTCAGGTAAGTACTAATATTAGCATCCAGGTCAATTTCACCTTCTTCTGCCAACAATAGGACAGCCATAGCAGTAAACTGTTTTGAGACAGATGCCATACGATGCACCTGTGTGCCGTCTAATGGTACATTCAACTCTAAGTTGGCAAGACCGTATCCAGTTTTATGGACAAAAGAACCGTCCTTGATTAATCCTACATTGCAACCTGGTGAATTCTGTTGCTCTATACTAAAGAATATTTTATCAATACTATCATTGAAGTCTGATGCGATAGCCGAACTAGATATAAATAATCCTATAATAAATGGGAATGTTTTAATATTTTTCATGGTGGTTTTCCTTAACAAATATATTAATTTTTAACGTCATCAACCTACATCACAATTATTCAGGCATTGGTAATTACACTGATCTAACGCCTATTAAACTGCTTTTTACATGGTACTCAATCACGATCCCCATCCATTTTTGTATCTAGACAATATTTATTAAAATAAACAGCTTCGCTATAAGATGTCATTTTGGAGCCATTCTGCCTAGCATCACATTTATATGATTTACTTTTTTGACTATAACTTACAGGCGTTGATGAACTTTTGGGACTTGGTCTGGCTCTGAATGTAGGATTTTGGGTTGATACTGACTTCGACGTTGTATTTGGTTCATCAATGATTTTTTCAACACTTAAGGTATCAAACAGATCCATTTTTGATAACATCGGAAAAACAGCTATACAAATAATCAACATACAAACTAACTTAACTCCTTAGTAAGTAAATTCACAATATAACGAAATTAATAAGTATGATGAATAATCCTTTAATATTATATTAATTCAATAAATTATAAAGAAACTTTATTTTGTATGCGTATCAACGAGGCAACCCAAGAACAAAATTATGCGTTTCAGAGTTTTTCATTATATTAAGCCGCACATAAAATCCCTCGAGTTTTTCTCGAGTGGCTTTAAGGGACGGTGTTTTTTCAGAAAGGATATTCACCCTTTCAATTTATTCAGTAGTTATAATTCACACTTAAAGCCATAAAGAATCTAATAACAATGATTAGAATTAACTGCATTAATGTCTTCAAGATAAAATGCACAACTAATTACATTAATGCTTATGTTCTTTCTTAGGCTTATAGTCACGGCTAGATGAATGGCTGTGTACTACCTTCCAAGAACCATCAATTTTTCGAAAGAGAAATGTTTGGTAGCCATTTTTGTCAAACTCGCGGCCACTTTTATTTACTTTTCCTTTCACGCGTGTATCAGCAATAGCCCAAGCGAAGCTTTTATTATTACCTTCAAAGTGAATTTCAATATCGCTAAAATCAAGTTTTAAGTATTCAAGGGCATCTTTTTCAGGTTCAACGTGATGCTCAACTAAAGAATTCAATCCAGCGTTCTGCCCACCACCTTCAATATAGCGAGCACCTTTAAAGTCGAGAAAGTTTTTTCTAAAGGGTGTTCCATCGCCATTTTCCCAGCCATATTTAATACTCGAAATTATATCGATTATAGCCTGTTTGTCCTTGTCATTATGTTGTTCATCACTATGGGCGAAGCTCATAAAACTTAACGTTAGTAGTAAAACTGCTGTGATATATTTAATCATTATTATCCTTTCTATCATTTGATTTAATTATTAATTTGACCAATGGATACGCACTATTTTCCATTCACCTTGTTGTTTTTCTAAAACCATAGTTTCCATACTTTCATAGTTACGTTCTTTTTCTTTGTATGTACCCACAGTTTTACTGCGTGACATTGAAACAGCAATATTACCCATAACTTTTACATTCTGCTCTAATGATTCACTCTTCAACGCGGCAAGATACTTCATATCAGATAGCATATGATGATGTGCGTATTCATCGGCAGAGCGTTCCACTCCACCACCTTCAAAGATTAGAACATCGTCAGCCAGTAGTTTTCTTGCTGTGATTTTATCACTGGTTCTCAGTGCTAGATGGAATTGCATAACCACTTTTCCGGCAGGTGAATCAACACCAATAAACATTTCAGTTTTTTGACCAGAATGATGTTCATTATCTTGCGCAATACTTACATTCCCACAAAACACTACGACTAAACAGACAATCAACATGGGTATTTTACTTTTTATCATTATTTATCCCTTTTGCTTTAAATTTAAATTTAAATAGACATTAATCTATCGCGGTAAGTATTTGATATTGCTCTGGTGTCAGAGTCGGTAATCGTTTTATAAAGGCAACCATTGCCCAAATTCGTTGATCATCATGGGTTTTACCCCATGCCGGCATTCCTGATGCCTTAATGCCATGCTTAATCACCCAAAAATTCTTACGATCACCTTGTACTGCATCGCCATGTTCTTGACTTTCATGACTTTCAGGAGGAAGTGATAAGTTAGGTGGTACAGGATACAAACCTAAGCTCATGTCACTCTCTCGCTGACCAGGCTTTAAATGACAACTAGAACACATAAATTCGTAGTCAGTACCACCCGTTAATAACAATTCTGGATCACTTAAATCAGGTACTTCAATACCTTGAGATGCCTTTTTAATAGAATTTTCTCTGGTTTTTTCTAAAAGCCAGTAGACCAAATCACTATGAGGCTCATCAGCCGCCACATCAACTGCACCTGAATACATCACCGTAGCGGCTGTCCCGATAACCAATGCAATAAGTAGTGATAATAATTTAATAATTTTCATCTGTTTTCCTTTAAACAAAAAGTCACCTAACACACGCTAAGTGACTATTTTGTTTAATCAATGGTTATGTTCGTTATCACCATCTTTCTTTTTCGTTTTTTGCTCAGTTGTTTTCATTTTACTGTGATCCATCTTGCTATGATCCATTTTATCTTTGGACTTATCATCCTGCTTCATACATTTTTTCATCATGGCGATAGCGACAGGATCTTTCATATCCATCTTACTGTGATCCATTTTGCTACAATCAGCTTTTTCAGCCTTTTTGACATGCAATTTAGGATCATGTGCTGTGGCCGTTAGTGATAAAGTCATTGCTGGTACTAGTACCAAAGCTATTTTACTTACTGTTTTAATCAAATGGGTTTTCATGGTTTACTCCTAGGTTAATAAATTATTAAGGGTTATTGTGTAAATTCATCAAATGCAATATTGCTTGCATCTACATTCTTTGTTTTCAATAATTCAATGGTTGTACTCATCATGTCTGGTGGTCCACACAAATAAAATTCAACATTATTTATTTGACTGATACCTTTAATCTGCAATTTTAAAAGCTCTTGAACATAACCTTTTGCTCCCGTCCATTCAGCCGAGGGTTGCGATAACACCGGAAAATAATTGAAGTGGTTATACTGTTTAGCTAATTGAAAGAATTCACTTTGATACAACAAATCATCTTCAGTTCTAGCTCCATAAAAAAAGTGAATCCCTCTTTTAGTCGACTTCCCATTTACACCGCTATGTAACTGCTCTTCAATAAGAGATTTAAGCGGAGCCATACCAGAGCCAGCACCAATGAGTATCATCGTTTTATTGCTTGATGGTTTTGCATAAAAATCTTCAAAGGGTCCTACCGCTTCTATTGTCTGACCTAAAGCTAAGTTACATAAATAACTTGAACCGACACCAGGAAGTATACTTTTGTTAGGAGCATTTTGTATCTTAATGGTAAACACCAGCTCTTCTGCACCACCATTATTTTGAGCATTACCATTAGCCAATGAATAATTTCGACTACAGGCGCTATGTTCATATTCCAAATGTTCAATATGATGCCAATGAGGCTTTACCTCTTCCGGTAATCGTTGTGGAATAGAGGCACCTTTGGAAGCGGGTATGAAAAAGCGCATATGTGCTCCTGCTTTAAAAGCCAGTTTATTACCGCCAACAATTTTAAAGCGAAGCTCTTTGATAAATGGGCTGATAAACTCACTACTTGATAGTTCAAGTAAGTGCTTTTTCGCTTTCGTGACGTCAACAAGTGTTAGCCGTTCAATTTCAGAGCTATCATGCTGACAAGCTAAACGTAAACCTTGCTGCAATTCATCATTTGTAAATTGCGTATAGTCTGGTGACGTAACGTTGACCCTTTTATCAAGCAGTACTTTACACTGACCACAGGTGCCACCGCCGCCACACGTTGACGACAAGGCAATGTCATGCTCAATTAAGCCGTCAAGTAAGTTTGTTTTGGTAGATACATCGAACTCTCCCATTGGCTGATGATGCTTATCAAACAATGCTAATTTACGCCTTTGTTGCCCCAAGGTGACTTTATATTGTCCGTTAAAGGCCAATTCAATCGTCCAAATTAAACCTGTTAGAGAAAAGAATAACGTGAAAATAGCAAAAACAATGTTTTGAACATTATTAAAACTGCCTTCACTGCCGTAATCCATAAAGTGCAACATAAAAAAGAGATCAGTAAAACGCTTATCATCATTACTATGCTTAATAACCCGGCCTGATCCAGCATCTATGTAAACACTAGTATTAATGTAATCAGCATAATTTATCTGCCAAACATGGTTTTTTTCGCGCGGTATATCGTCATAAGGCGGGGATAATTTAATGGCACTGTTAATTATTCCCCGACCTTTATAAGAAGATTGCGCAAGCTTTTTAGCCATTACCTCATCAATGAGGATAGGCTCTCCCGTATAAGCATCAACTAAAGAGTAATTGTTGCTAAAATGGCTATATAGTCCCTTTTTGTGGGTTAACAAATAATAAGGTTGTGCTAACAAAGATATTTGTTTTAATGATACTGAAAGCTTAGATCTAGACAGCACCAGTTGAGGCTCAACTAAGCGTCTTATATCAACCTGCGCGATAGCAGGACGTTGACGAAATTGATTACCTGATGCCTTTTCATGATCCATTAGATTGAAATAAAAGCCAGTACCTAACCAAATAAAGAGTTGCAATCCGACCAATAACGACAACCACTTATGCAGTTTTTTAAGGAGTAACATTATTTTGCTTTTCCTGTAATTGCTTTTCCTGTAATTGCTTTAGCTAAATGCGCTGCGTTTGTCGTATTTTTTGCTCGGTTTTTAAAAATAACAAAGTAACTTAATACTCCACCAAATATTGATGCCAGTATTGAAAATAAGGTGAACCAAAATAATAATTGGTTACTAGGATCTTCATCTTCGTAATCCATCACATGCAAGCTAAACATTAAATCAAAAACACGCCAAAATTCATGTCGTTTACTGACAAGTTTCCCCGTTTGAGCTGAAACATAAATAGAAGGATTGCCAAAGTCATCAAAGTTAACTCGCCAAGCAGGTAAAGCTCGACGACTTAATTCAAATGGCGGATTTTCTTGAATTAGCGCAGCTTCTACCACTGCTCCTTTACCACTATAATAATGTTGAGCGGCTCGGATCGCGAACACCTCATTTAACGGAGAAAGCTGCTGGCCCGTTTGAGCATCAACGAGATATTTATTATCCCCTTGCTTAAAACGATAAACGGCTCGATCAATGAAAACCTCTACCTCTATGCTTTCGGCATCAGGGTATTGCTGACGTAATTTTGATAACGGATAAGTAATAGTCTCTGCATCAAGCTTAGTTTGGTGATTAACCACCAAACTATCACCATGAATATAATCTATATCAAATATCACCATATAAGCTCCTGATATTGACCAGATCAAAAACTGAAGACCCAAAAACAACATTAACCACTTGTGAAATTTTCGGCTAGTGCTTAATAATTTCACTTTAACTCACCTCATTAACGGTATTTTTTAAAGTTGATGAACGCCATAAATAATACAACGTAGGTAAAACAAGTAACGTTAAAATAACCGCACTGAACATACCACCCACCATAGGGGCTGCAATCCTACTCATCACTTCAGATCCAGTCCCTGTACCATATAAAATTGGTAACAAACCAACAATAACAGTAGCTGTGGTCATCATAACAGGGCGAACGCGCATACCTGCACCAAGCAATACAGCTTGAAGCACATCAGCTTTTGTAGTAATGATATCCTTTTCATGGTGGTCAAAAACCATTGCTTGATAAGCTTGGTTTAAATAGACCAACATGATTACGCCTATCTCTACCGCAACTCCCGCTAACGCTATAAACCCGACACCAACAGCAACAGAAAAATTAAAGCCTTCGATGTACATTAACCAAATACTACCGACCATAGCTAACGGTAAAGTGCCCATTATCATTGCTACTTCAATAACATTTCTAAAATTTAGGTAAAGTAAAATGATAATGATAAATAAAGTTAAAGGCACAACGTAAGTTAACTTGGCTTTCGCACGCTGCATATATTCATATTGCCCTGCCCATGTAATTGAGTAACCAGCAGGCAGTTTCAACTTATCAGCAACCACTTTTTGTGCATTAATAACGTAAGTACCTACATCTACCCCTTCAATATCGACAAAAGCCCAACCATTTAATCGTGCATTTTCAGATTTTATGCCTGGAGGACCATCTTCAATGAAAACATTAGCAACATCACCTAATGAAATCCGTTGGCCATTAGGCGTAACAATCGGCAGTAATGATAACTGCTCTGGTGAATCACGATAATCTTGTGGATAACGCAAATTTACAGGGTAGCGCTCTAAGCCTTCAACCGTTTTAGTGACATTCATACCACCAATAGCTGTTGCTACCACTTGCTGTATTTCAGCAATATTTAACCCATATCGCGCTGCTTTAGCACGTTGGATATCAACTTTGACATAACGACCACCAGCCACTCTTTCAGAATAAACCGAAGCAGTTCCGGGTACGTCTTTTAAAATAACTTCTATTTGTTTACCTATGTCTTGAATAACCTTCAAGTCAGGGCCTGCTATTTTAATACCTACGGGTGTTTTGATGCCTGTTGCTAACATATCAATGCGCGTTTTTATTGGCATAACCCAAGCATTGGTTACCCCTGGAAGTTTCACTAATGCATCTAATTCTTTTTTCAAGCTTTCAGTGGTTACACCTTCCCGCCATTGTTCATGCGGCTTTAATTGAATAAATGTTTCAATCATAGTGAGTGGTGCTGGATCTGTCGCAGTCTCTGCACGCCCCACTTTACCAAATACCGTTTTTACCTCTGGAACGGTTTTAATCAACTTATCGGTTTGTTGCAGTAACTGCCGCGCTTGTCCAATTGAAATCCCAGGATAAGTCGTCGGCATATACATTAAGTCACCTTCATCAAGCGGTGGAATAAATTCACTACCAATTTTATCAAGTGGGTACATACCAACACCAAGCACCATCAATGCAGCTAATAATGTGCTTTTTGGAAAACGTAACACCGTTTTTAAAGCAGGTAAGTAAATAAAGGTCAAAAATCTATTTACTGGGTTTTTATGCTCTGGTAATACTTTTCCGCGAATAAAGTATCCCATAAGTACAGGTACAAGCGTAATAGCTAACGCAGCAGATGCAGCCATGGCATAGGTTTTAGTAAACGCTAGAGGTGCAAACATCCGTCCCTCTTGAGCCTCTAAGGTAAATACAGGCACAAAACTGACGGTAATAATTAATAAACTGAAAAATAACGCAGGACCAACTTCACTTGCCGCTTCGGTGACAACTTGCCATCGATTTTCTTTAGTTAATGGCGTTTTTTCCATATGCTTATGCATATTTTCTATCATCACGATTGCACCATCCACCATAGCTCCAATAGCAATGGCAATACCCCCTAATGACATGATATTGGCATTGAGTCCCTGCCAGTACATTACTAAGAAAGCAGTTAAAATACCTACAGGTATACTGATTATAGCAACCAAAGAAGAACGAACATGAAACAAGAAAATAATGCAAACAAGCGCTACAACACCAAATTCCTCTAACAATTTATAGGCTAAGTTATCTACTGCTCGCTCTATTAAGGCAGAACGGTCATAAACAGGTACAATTTCAACACCATCAGGTAAACCGCTTTTAAGTTGTGCTAACTTTTCTTTTACAGCTTTTATTACTTGTTGAGCATTTTCACCAAAACGCATCACCACAATACCACCGACAGCTTCACCTTCGCCATTAAGCTCAGCGATACCACGGCGCATTTGCGGTCCAGTGCCAATATCTGCAACGTCTTTTAACAGTAACGGTGTGCCATTTTGGTTCACCCCTAATGGAATATTTTCAAGATCATCAACACCCTTGATATAACCCGTAGCGCGAACCATATATTCAGCTTCAGCCATTTCAATAACCGATGCACCTATTTCTTGGTTACCTTGCTTAATTGCCGTTTGAATAAGTGACAGCGGTATGCCAAATGCACGTAACTTGTCTGGATCAACGCTAACTTGATATTGTTTAACCATACCACCGAGCGCAGCAACTTCTGATACGCCGGGCACAGTTTGTAATTCAAATTTTAAAAACCAGTCTTGTATACTACGTAATTGACTTAGGTCGTGTTGTCCCGTTTTATCAACTAAAGCATACAGATATACCCACCCAACACCTGTCGCATCAGGACCTAATTGTGGTCTGGCGTCCTTTGGTAAATTGGGTGCAACCTGACTTAAATATTCAAGCACACGGGATCGTGCCCAATATAAATCGGTGTTTTCATCAAAAATAACATAGACGAAAGAGTCACCAAAAAATGAATATCCACGCACGGTAACAGCACCGGGTACTGACAACATTGCCGTTGTCAGAGGGTATGTCACTTGGTCTTCGACCACTTGTGGTGCTTGTCCTGGATAATTTGTTTTTATTATTACCTGTACATCGGATAAATCAGGCAATGCATCAATAGGGGTTTTATTGACTGAATATAAACCTGCGCAAACCAATATAAATGTCGCCAGTAAGACAAAGAATCGATTACCGACGGACCAACGGATGATAGAAGCAATCATAATATATACTCCTAATTAGTGGTTAGAGTGATCAACGCCAGGCTCTTCATTTAAAGCAGAGTTTACTGGTTGTTCACTATTAGTTGTTTGAGAAATTTCAACAATAACAAAGTTGCCACCTCTTATTTCAAAAGTGAATTCAACCTCCATTCCTTCGCTAAACCCTGTTAAATTTACACCTTTACCCGTAATAAAATCTATAATTGCTGCTGGTCTATCCCACTTTTCAATCGCTGAACGACTAATATTGATCATGCCGTGATCAATCATTAATGAATTGATAGTACCCGTCACAGTTGCAAAAGAAGCAGCTGAGCTTACCTCACTGTCTTGGGTAAGCTCCATGTCACTCATAGAACTATTATCCGGCACATGGATATTAGTTATCTGATAATCACCCGTTGATGTTTTAGTCACCTCGACATGCAAACTAAGACCTTCTTTGAGTTGTGAAAAATCTACAGTGTCTGTCGCGATGAAATCCATGGTCATTTCTGGCCAATCCCATTCGGGGATCGCATCATGTGTTAACGTCAACATTTTATGATCGACCATCAAACTTTGTATATTTGCTTGTACCCAAACAGAGGATGGGGCAGGCTCCTTATCTTCTAAATCATTGCGATCCATCCGTTTAAAGTCAGATGATTTGCTTGATTCAGAATCAAGTAAAAATTGAGCTGAACTCACAATGTCTTCCCCCTCATTAAGTCCTTTAAGTATTTCAACGCTTTCGCTGTCATATCGGCCAACGCGAACTGCGACAGATTTAAAGCTCCCTTCACCTAAAACGAGAACAACTCTATCTTGATTGCCCGTTCTAATAAGTGCTTCTTTGGGAATTAATAGTGCTTGTTCGTCACCTGTAGTATGAATTGCGATTTGTGCAAACATATTAGGTTTAAAATCCCCGTTTTCATTTTTAAAACGTATACGTACTTTTACTGTGCGTGTTTTTGGATCAAGTGTCGGATAGATGAAGTCCACTTGTCCTTGCCAAGTTTTTCCAGGTAAATAATCCAACGTCATCGTAATCGGTGTTCCTGTCTTGACTTGTCCTGCCTGTCTTTCAAAAACTTCACCTTCAATCCAAACTTCTGATAAATCACCAATTGACATAAGGGTTGAACCAGGTTTAACGAAAAAACCTTCACGTATATTTAAGTTTTCGACAACACCGTTTTGAGGCGAATAGAACGTAATTGTTTGCTGAACTTTTTTAGTTTTCTTCAACTTCTCTATAGCTGATTTAGGCAATTGTAATGCGGCCAGTCGGTTTTCAGCAGCGCTAATTAACCTATTGTTTTTACGATCCAGTGCTAACAGTAGTTCTTCTTGAGCATTAACTAACGCTGGAGAATATATATCGTATAAAGGTTGATTCTTCTTAATAGGGTCACCAACTGCCTTAACGTATAATTTTTCTATCCAACCTTCAACTCGCGGGTGAATATGAACTAGCTTATCCTCATTGTAGGTAACATATCCCACTGTATTTATTTCTGTATGTAATGACTTATAGCTAGCTGTTGACGTTCTAACACCTAAGTTATTCACTACATTAGGAGAAATCCAGATGGTTCCTGGGCCTTCATCAGGTCCTTTACCACCATCATCATAAACAGGTACTAAATCCATGCCCATAGGGGATTTCCCAGGTTTATCTCTTTTATAATTTGCATCCATTGGTGCAATCCAGTAAATCGGCTTCTTTTCATCAGATGCAGAATTAGACTGTTGGCTACTGCCTGTAGGAGCCATAAAACTATATGATCCAATAGTGATAATACCGCCTATGATCATGCCAATAATGATAGGTTTAACATTATTACTCATTACTTTTCTCCTGAAATAGCAGTATATTGTCTACTATGACTTAAAATTGTTCGGTTTTGTTTAAATGCAGTACTGATATTGCCGACAAATAGGTAGTTAAGTTCTAGCGATATTTTCTGCTCTTCTACGTTTAACGTTAATTCATCTATCTCGGCATTAAGCACAGCAATGCGTGATCGAACAACTTCCGAAAAATCACCATCATCATTGGTATATGCCGTTAACGATGCTTCAGCTTGATCATGTATTTGAGGTAATAACTTTGACTTGTACAAATTCTGTCTATCTTTAAGACGCAGTAATCTTCCTTTTGCACTCGAATAAGAGCCTAAAAGTTTCCTAAGTAGTAATATCTTTTCTATTTTAACCGCTTCTGTTTTAGAAATAGCAGACTGTACTTCTTTATCTTGCCTATTTTCAGTGAAAATAGGCAAATCAAACGTCACACCAACAGAAAATAAGTCTGCTCGACTTCTTCCCATAGGATCATCTGCACGATAACCATAACTAGCACTTACGCCCCATTCAGGTTCATATTTTTGTTTTGCTAACTTGATACCTACTTTTGTTGCGTTAACTTTCTTATCAACAGCAACTACAGATGGGTGGTTTGAAAAGTAACGAACCAACGCTTGAGGTTGTAACCAGTACTTAGCTTGAACTAAATCAGAATGTAGCAATTCTATTTGTGGGAGTTGTTTTCTAAGCACAATATTATGTAATGATAAATCAGAATACAAAACAGCATCTTCTACAGATTGGTTTGAAGTTGATAATCGCATTAACCACTGTGATAACATCCCTTCATATCTATTTTTCTGTTGGGCTAATTTATCCAATCGATCTTCTAAACGCGTAAGCTCTAGTTGTGCTCTAACAATATCTTGCTGACGAGTTTTACCTAATGCAGAAGAATAACTCGCTTCTGCAATATCAGCTAACTGCTCAAACAAAGATCTGCTTTTTTCAATTAAGGCAATGCTCTGTTGTACTCTGTAAGCATCCAACCATAAACTACCTACCGTGACAGCAACCTTAGCTTCTCTGTCCTGTCGTTGAAAAGGGAATGCTTCACTTTGAATGCTTAGTTGTTGGCTTTTAATCGTTAAGGTATCTCCACGAGGGAAAATTTGTGCAATACCAATTTTTGCCTGAGTCATACCTTCCTGCCCAAAATCAAAGCCATTAGTCGGTAGGTTTGCCAAACCAATTGATACTTTAGGATCTGGAAATGTATTTACAGCCATACTCATCGATTCAATAGATCGTTGTTTGTGAATGTTACCCGTAAGCCATGGATCATTTTTTTGAGCTGACTTTATTGCTTTTTCAAATGATAAAGGTGCATTAATGCTTACTACAGATTGCTCAACAGAAAGCACTGAATAGCAAACTAGTGAGAGTATGCCTACACCGCACCTTGTGCAGAACTTACCATTAACCTTTTGTTTTAACATTATAATTTCTCCTCATACGATTAAAAAAAAGCGTAGAGCTCGTAAGGTCCATCCACTTCAAACGTAGAACTTTATACGACTTAAACCTATCTCCGACCTCCATATCTGGAGGGCCTGCTGTCATTGCTTGGACTGACAGATCGATAACATTTTTAATGTGTTTTTCTTTTAAAAATTTTTGAATAAATTTTAAATAAATATGTTCTTCAAAGACATATCCTTCTTTTGAAATAGTCTTATCGCATGAACGATAGCGAGGTTCAATCCCTTTTTTCTCTTTAATAACAGAAGTATCTCTTCTGCTATGGACTATAGACTGAAACCCATTGCCATCAACATGACTAATCCACTTATTACAACAACCACAAATAGGACTTTTATAAACGTCTAAAACAATAGGATGCGGATCAGTACTCTGAGTTTCCGACTTTACCGTCTCTCTGTCAGAGCAGCTCGCGATTAAGATAACCGTAGCTAAAGCAGTCAATACATTTAATAATAATTTACTTGAAAACATAACCCCCCCAAAAGGGATATTAATTCATTATTTGATTAATTAGGTCAGTTTGATTTTTGCTAGATATTCTTAAAATGCACGGATCAAAAAAAACTAATACAGACAGTTTGCATATAAATGAGCCAAATTTTGGACGCAATTATTCTGTATTTAGCTAAGTATTGGGGGTCTATAAAGAGATGTAGATTGTTGGCTTTGTTCCAACAATAAATATGAGGGTATTTTTGATGATAAATCTATGATTGGACTATTGACTGAATATTTCATTAACGTAGTAAGACTTGAACAACCGCCAGTAAAACAGCTACATGTTTTAACGCAACAATCTTCAGAGGCTGAATCATCACAATCAGACTCGTTCATCATTTTATGATTGCTGTGATCCGTCATAGGCATATCTTGCGACTGCTCCTGCCCTTTCATTCCTGCCATACTCATCATATGATAAGACATAATAGTAGACGCCACTGCCTGACCAACAAAGGTCAAACATACGAGCAATACTAATAATGTTTTAGGAAAATTAAAAGTCACAAGTAACCAACTTAATATACAATTACGCAGATATTCGCACAACAAGTGTTTTTTTTCAATATATAAATGTAGGTGGTGCAAATAAAAACTATTGCCTTTAGTAGACTAAAACTTAGCTTCCTGATTTACTTTTAAGGCTTCACCTGACATCGACATCGAGAAATAGACCGTTTTGTTATTAGCTTTATTTGACGCGCTCACAATATAGCTTGGGCTGTATATAATTTAAAATCGTCTTTTCCAGCTTTCATTTAACTTTCCAACTTCAAAAGCTAAGTCTTTAAAAGTAAGTTTTTGGGTAGCCTTAATAACAACTTGTATAGCTTATTTTGCACTGTTTTTTTCAGGGCACCATACGCAAATACTGATCCTGTGTTAATCAACAATACGATAAATAGGGTTACAATGAGTTTTTTCATTTTGTACACCTACTATTTTGATTAAATTAATATCAATGTGTTTTATGTATTTTTTGTCTTTTTTATCTTTTTTGTCTTTTAGCAAAGAATATCATTTAAGGCCATGCTTTTCATACTGACCTTTAACGATTAGCTGGACAGTAACAGGAGCATCAGAAGTGTTTTTCCAGTACCAACCATGTGAACCAGCAAATGGCGTTGTAAAACTGCCTTTCATCTCACCTAATGTCGCTATTGCATAACTTTCAAAATAGCCAGTGGTATCACCTTCTGGCTCACCATGTAGGTCAAAATACAAAGCAATGCCATCTGTTATCCACTCGTATTCAATTTTTTGGTGTTGTTGCATAATGAACTTGTATTCAATTCCACGGCCAGCAGGAACTGTGACTTCAATTGTTTCTACTTCCCCTTTTGCCGTTTCTGAAGAATTAGCAGATGTAGTATCTGCCTTGACATTGTTAAAAACGGTTAATCCCAGTTTGTGACCAATACCTGTAGGATCAATATTATATTCAGCAGGTAATATCACGGTGAATAACGTGACGGCTGCGAATACTAAACTGAACATTGTATATTTGATCAATGCTCGGTTCGTTAGTGTGATAGCTTGTGTTGTTGGTTGTTGCATCTCTTTTTCTCTTAATTTAGTTTAAATAAGTAAAAGGTTAATAAGTCAGTTTTTAATAGATTAATTAATGAAATAGCCCGTTAATTGAAAACCTACTAACATAAACCCTGCACTCATCAATAAACAGTTAGTATTCGTTGCAAAACGAGTAAAACTGCTATGTTTACGCCAAAAATTGATAATTAATAAAATGAAGGCCAAGGCGGTAAACTGACCTAATTCAACCCCTACATTAAAAGCAATTAAATTGGCAATTAAACCGTCATCAGGTAGTTGAAATTCTTGTAATTTGGTTGCCAAACCAAAACCATGAAAAAGACCAAAAATCAGTACAGCAAGCTTTGCATTGGGTGACTTACCAAAAAGCCGATTAAATCCACCTAAATTATCAAAACCTTTATAGACAACTGACAGGCCGATAATTGCATCAATTAAGTAGGCGTTAACTTGAATGTCACTAATAACGCCATAAAGCAGTGTAAAGCTGTGTCCCAACGTAAACATACTGACATACAACAAAACATCACGACTTCTATATAAAAAGAACAGCACACCTACAAGAAATAATAAATGATCGTATCCCGTTACCATATGCTTAGCACCGATATACAAAAAGGGAATGATTTGTATGCCAGTGTTTTGCAGTAAAAAAGCACGGGTACTTTCATCTACCCCATGAGCAAACGCCTCAATGGGTAACCATATGGCAATTAGAGCGATAAGGCTTAATAAGCCGTATCGCTGGGAAATATTAAACATTTAACTGTTTCCTTTGAGTGATTAGTTTTAGTAGCTTTTTCTTAAGTAAATTTTTCTTTGTGGTTGTATAATAAACGCTATAAAACAGTAGAACAAATAACGTTAAAATGGTCGATGATATCGATGCCTCTGCTTACCACTATTGCTAATGGACGTATAACCTGAGTGGCTTTGACGACAATCAGTCGTGAAATATAATGCACTAGCCATGGACAAATTTACTTTATAAATCATTAATTTTCACTTCTATTTCTGATTGGAACTTACGATCTTAAATTAACATTTTGTCTTCATAATCACTAATTAAATTTGCTAATGCATCAAGTTCGTTTAATTATTTAACACCCTACTTTTCCCATGATTTTTCAGCCCGAGCGAGTGCGACCTTTAATTCATCATTTTTTTAATTTGAAGAGTTATATTGGCGATCCATCTTCCAGTTAATATTGTATTTATAATAAACAATAAACTTGAAGTCACAATTTTTTTCTCAAGATTGTGTAGCTTGTTGAACTATTCAGCCACAGCTGTACTGTACGATTATCAACGTGAAAATTTGTAGCCGTTTTAATATACTAATTTTTAGCAGAACTTACGTCATTTAGCACGAGTTATTTTTCAGTCGTATTTTGTCGTATAAGTTAAGGTTTTGTGGCGAGGCTGATATATAAAAATCTTAACCAATAACACTATGACTAACAATCATTAAATTAAGACTTTGAATAACTTACAAGGTAAAACAATGCGATAGAATGAATCAACTTAGCAGGCTAGAAGTTCTATAAGCATAAGTAAAAATTAATTTTGCACGTTTCCCTTTAATCTAGAGATAACAATCAAACAGAAAAAGCCTACAAATAATAACCAAATTGATGCTGGCTCAGGTACTTCAGTAACGGTGCCATTAGTACAATTATCTACTCCTATAACGCTATCTGCGCCAAATTCAATATAACCCGTTGCTGAATAAGCACCTCCACAATCATTACCTATACCTGCTATTAGAGCATTGGCACCAGTCTGAACGAAGCCCTTAGCAATAATATAGCCTCTAGCTTCTGCGCCTGCACCTAATTGTGTGTAGCCTGTTGCACCTGTTTTGTCGCCCAAAACATTCCAGATAATACTGCTGTTATTGGTTACATTTTTCAATATGACCTTCGAGTCAGCAGCAAAGCTCAAATAGTTAGCGATGTTAAAGACCCAAGTACCATCTACACCTTTTCCATCAAGTGTGAGAGTTTTGCCAATAGCAATAGTCAGATAATTTACAGTACTATATATACCGGCCTCTAGCGTCTCATCGTTTGTTCCAAAAGTAGTTGAAACAAGTTCTGTCCCTGTACCCAGTGACTTGAGATTTGACTGAATCGACGTAATTAATTCCTCCTGATTTTGTACTACGGGAGCGGGAGGGACTGTTTTCAAAGAATTAGCGGTAAGAACACCGTCGATCTGAACGCCAGCGGCAATGGTTGTAGTTGTTCCGGCATCAACATCGCCACGTAAGATAGAATCAGCACCTACCGTTAATGTGGTACCGGCCAAAATATCGCCTCCAATTACAGCAGTCGCACCCGTTGTAACAGTAGTTCCCGCCACAAGTTCTCCTTCAACCGTCACGTCAGCACCCAATGTTGCGGTAGTTCCCGCTTGAACATAGTCCTGAACGGTTGATGACGCGCCTAGGGTTACAGTAGAACCAGCCTGAATATTGCCATCGACACCTGCTGCAACACCAAGGGTTACAGCGGTTCCTGCCTCAATATTTCCCCCAACGATTGCATCAGCGGCAAGCGTTACGGCTGTGGCACTTTGAACATTACCACCCACTGTTGTACGTGCGCCCATGGTTATATAGCCACTAGCATAAAGAGATTGGTTATTTAGGTCTGTGCCTAACAGGGGTTGGAAGCTGGCTTGTACGTTAGAGAAAAAAGTACACGTCGCAAGTAAAGTAAATATTGAGATAAGTAGGACTTGATTTATGTATTTCAAGTTAGACACCATTTTGTATATCTGATATTTTCAGAATATAAAAAAACTAATCCTTACAGAAAACTTAATCCTTCATCTTCACTATAGCAGAACATACACTATAAAGCTCACAAATAAAATATCATATGTCTTACAAATTAAATATGCCACAGTACACAAATTAAATATGTAATCATTAAAAGGAAGGTGCATAATCAAAGGTATTAGTTGGTGAGTTTTATAAGCAGGTTTTTCGCCAGTTGATGTTCTTCAAAATTGGCAGGTAAGGCAACTAATTTAGTTAATAATTGCTTCGCCTCATCTATCCGTTGATGCATTACCAAAGCATACGCAATATGGTACTGAATATCAGGGCTAGTAGACGATAAAATAAAAGCCTGTCTTAAGTAAGACAGACCTAAATCTACATCTTTAGATAGCACTAATGCCCAACCCATAGTATCTATAATAGCTGGCACTCTAGGGTCTAACGCCAACGCTTGCTTAGACGTTTCTATAGCAAGAGGAAAGTTCCCATCTCGAATATAAATAGTTGCTAAATTATTTAGCGCTAACGCTTTTTCTCTTGCTGGTATATTGTTTTTCAATAGTATGAGGTATTGATATTTTGCTTCTTTAAAATACTCATGCTCTAACAAGTGATCTGCTAAAAGATGACGATGTAATAATAAATCGGGGTATTTAGTGATTAGAGCGCTTATCTCAGCAATAAATTTTACTGATAATGACTCGGTTTTACTGGTTTGATATAGCTTTCTCAATGCGATCACATTATTATGATCTTGCTTAACCGCCTTAAAATAAGCACTAAAAGCTTCGATTGGTTTGTTACTAGCGTTAAGAATATCTCCTTGTAAAATAGTCAAATTAATATCATCTTTCGGTACTCTTTGTTGAGCATCCGTTAATAATTTAATGGCTTCATCTATTTTATTGAGTCGGATTTTTATTTTGATAAACCCAACAACAATCGACAATGAATTAGGCGCTAACTTAAGGGCTCTTTCCTGACTATATTCTGCACCTACAATATCTTCAACCTGTAGTTGTAATTGACTTAATTTGATTAACATAGGTACATCTTCGGGTATCAAC